>Ga0209208_10011178_pt1 | contig 11529 bp, 10 predicted proteins | sample S1TSphfallax_3_FD_187694 | JGI IMG/M metagenome (GOLD analysis project Ga0209208, IMG submission 187694) | Host-associated microbial communities from peat moss isolated from Minnesota, USA - S1T2_Fd - Sphagnum fallax MG (SPAdes) (version 2) | ecosystem: Host-associated > Plants > Peat moss >...
GCTGCTGCGCGACAAACCCCAGCCGCGCGACAAACCCCAGCCGCGCGACGAACCCCTGCTGCGCGACGAGCGCACCCGCGGCGATGGCCGCCTCTCCCTCGCACTGCCTCCGGGCGACTATAGCCTTGCCATCGCCTCGCCCGGCTTCAACGTCTATCGCCAGGTCCTGCACCTCGCCCCGGGGCAAACCACGCGCCTCACCGCGACGCTGGCCATCGCCACGGTGGTCGAGCAGATCGCCGTCCCCGCCGAGTCCGCCGCCGGAACCTCCGCCAACGACAATGCCAGCGCCCTGATCTTTCAAGGCGATGCGCTCCAGACCTTCTCCGACGACGACGCCACCTTCCAGAAGGAGCTGCTCGCGCTCGCCGGCGGCGAGGGCTCCCGGCCTCCGCAGGTCTTCATCAACGGCTTCAGCGGTGGCCGCTTCCCGCCCAAGAGCTCCGTGCTCTCCGTCCATATCAACAAGAACCCCTACTCCGCGGTCTATGACAGTCTGGGCTTCGGCCGCGTGGAGATCGACACCAGGCCCGGCGGAGAGAAGCTCCACGGCCAGTTCGACGTCAACGCCACCGACAACGTTCTCAACGCGCAGAACCCCTACATCTCCACCGTCGAGCCGCCGTACTACCTGCTCAACCTCGACGGCAATCTCTCCGGCAGCTTCAACAGGAAGACCTCCTTCTTTTTCTCCGGCGTCTTCAACGACCAGCAGAACAACGCGGCGCTCAACGCCGTCACGTTCGATACGGCCAACCGGCAGGTCCCCTACGCCGCGGCGGTCCGCGATCCGCAACTCACCTACACCTTTGGCCTGCGCCTCGACCGTCAGCTCACGGCCACCAACAGCCTCTTTGGCCGCTATGAGTTCAACCAGGTCGCGCTGACCGACGGCGGCCTCACCACCCCGCTCACGCTCGCCACGCAGGCCTTCAACAGCGGCACCACGACGCAGACGCTCCAGCTGGGCGACACCCAGATCTACAGCCCGCACCTCGTCGCGGAGCGCCGCTTCCAGTACGTCCGCACCCGCCAGCGGCAGGACGCCATCTCCAGCGCGCCCACGCTGCTCATCGAAGGTGGCTTCAACGGCGGCGGCAACGCCGCCCAGTCGCTGCATGACGACCAGGACCGGTTCGAGTTTCAGGACACGCTCTCCATCGACCTGGGCGCGCACTACCTGCGCCTGGGCGCGCGCTATCGCCTGCAACGCGACGCCAACCTCTCCACCGCGAACTACAACGGCCAGTGGACGTTTCCCTCCCTCGCCGCCTTCGCGGCCGGGCAGCCCAGCCAGTTCAGCATCACCACCGGCCAGCCCGGCGCCGCTATCCTCACCGGAGACCTCGGCGCCTATGCCGAGGACGAGTGGAAGGTCGCCAGGTCGGTCACGCTCGATCTCGGCTTCCGTCTCGAGAGCCAGTCCGCCGTCCCCGACCACATTGACCCAGCGCCGCGCATCGGCGTCGCCTGGGCCCTGCACCGCCAGGGGCGGAAGGCCACGTTCCTCACCCTGCGCTCGGGCGGAGGCGTCTTCTACGACCGCTTCGCCGCCACCAACCTGCTCACCGCCGTCCGCCAGAACGGCGTCCGCCAGCAGACCGATCTCCTCAACAATCCCACAACCTATCCACTGCTTCCCAACACCGCCTCCCTCAGCGCCACGCCGCCGACCGTCTACCGCGTCAGCCCCACGCTCAAATCCGAGTATGGCTGGGCAGGCGGCCTCTCTGCCGAGAAGAACTTCGGCAAGCTCGGCACCGCCAGCGTCAACTACGTCGCTGTCCGCGGCGTGCATCAGTGGGGCTCGCTCAACATCAACGCGCCGCTGCCCGGCACCTATGCCCCCGCGAATCCCTCCAGCGGCGTTCGTCCCCTCGGCGGCTCCCAGAACATCGATCAATTCGACTCCGAGGGCATATCCAAGACCCAGGTGGTCTTCTTCAACTCTCGCCTCAACCTGGGCAAACGCGCCTCGGCGTTTCTCTCCTACAGCATCGTCCACACCCATCAGGACGTCACCAACGCCACCACCTTCGCCTCCAACTCCTACAACCTCAGCCAGGACTACGGCCGGGCCGCGCAGCCCTCGCAGCAGTTGTTCGTCGGCGGCACGGTCAAGCTGCCCTTCGGCATCGACGCCAATCTCTTCGCGTCCACCCAGGGCGGGACACCCTTCAACATCACCACCGGCACAGACCTGAACGGCGACAGCCAGTACAACGACCGCCCCACCTTCGCCACCGCCCCCACGGCCAATTCGCAGATCTATGCCACCCGCTTCGGCACCTTCGACGCCAACCCCCAGCCCGGCGAGAAGATCGTTCCCATCAACTATGGCAACTCGCCCAACTTCGCCTTTCTCGATCTCTCGGCCAGCCGCTCCTTCCGGCTGGGCCGCCGTCCCGCCGCGCCGGCCGCCGTCGCCGGCAAGCCGGCCCCTCCGCGGCCCGGTCCGCCCTTCTCCCTCACCTTCACCGTCGACGTTCCCAACGTGCTGAACCACCGCAACCCGGGCCTCCCTATCGGCGTCCTCAGCTCGCCGCTCTTCGGCCAGTCTGTCTCTCTCAACAGCCCATTCAGCCCCAATACCGCCGCCAACCGGGTGATCTTCTTCCAAAGTTCCTTCAGCTTCTAGTTCTAGCCCCCTCCAGCTTCCAGCAGCCGCTTGACTCCCACCCCACCCTCTACTATCCTTGAATCTCGCGCAGTCTCGCGCCTGCACCTCCGTGTGCCCGTAGCTGGTTCTCCAGTCAAGGGCGGCAACGAGGCCGATGGGGGTGAGACACCGAGGTGAGTCTTCTGGGGCAAGGCGTCTTCCGTTGCGGAAGATCGGCCCGCCACCCAAGCACCCACTCCCCAGCCCTTGCACCAACAGGCTCTGTGCGCTTCAACCGCAACTCCGGCTTCTGCGGCCTGTGTGGGCAAGTTCGCCTGCGCGTGGTCTTTGCCGCCCAACGCTTCCAGCTGCACCAAGATCTTCGAGCACCACGCCGCAGCTCTTCACGAAGACGGCAGATGTAAGGAGTAACCCGTGAACCTGAACCAGACGACAACGATCCCCAGCGGCAAGGACATCGCCCGCAAGTGGTATGTGCTGGACGCCAACGGCCAGACCCTCGGCCGGCTGGCCTCGCACGCGGCCAGCGTCCTCGCCGGCAAGCTCAGCCCGCTCTACACGCCCTACATCGATATGGGCGACCACGTCATCGTGATCAACGCCGAAAAGATCCACCTCACCGGCATGAAGGCCGGCCAGAAGCTCTATCGCCGCTACACCGGCTTCCCCGGCGGCCTGCGTGAAGAGGCCTTCACCAAGCTCATCGCCCGCCGCCCGGAGAAGGTGCTCGAAGAGGCCATCAAGGGCATGCTGCCCAAGAGCAAGCTCGGCCGCCAGATGGCCACCAAGCTCAAGGTCTACAAGGGCGCCGACCACCCGCACCATGCCCAGCAGCCGGTCGAGATGCCGATGCACCGCTCCGGCACGCCGCTGGCCCTGCACCAGCAGGAACGGCACATGAAGCAGCCCGCCTAAGAGTAGGGTTTAGGGCCTAGGGTTTAGGGATTCGAGATGCCCTCAGCCTTGGCATAGATCGGTAGGTCCGGGCTTTAGCCCGGACAATCAGGGTCATAAAGATTGCGGGGCTTTAGCCCCGGGCACTTCAAGAGGATTTTCAAATGGCAGATTTGATCCAATACTACGGAACCGGCCGCCGCAAGAGCGCCATCGCGCGCGTCTTCCTGCGCCCTGGCTCGGGCAACTTCACCGTCAACGGCAAGCCGTTCGACACCTACTTCGTCACCCCCGCGCAGCGCGCCGCCGCCAAGCTGCCGCTCGGCATCGCCGACATCAACGAGACCTTCGACATCCTCACCACCGTCAAGGGTGGCGGCGTCAACGGCCAGGCCGACGCGGTCAAGCTCGGCATCGCCCGCGCGCTCATGGAGTTCAACGTCGAGCTGCGCAAGGCCCTCAAGGCCGGCGGCATGGTCACCCGCGACGCCCGCGGCAAGGAACGCAAGAAGTACGGCCAGAAGGGCGCACGCGCTCGCTTCCAGTTCTCCAAGCGCTAGCGCTTGGAAGTGAATGGTGCAGAAGTGAATAGTGAATTAGACGCCGAACTGGTTTTATTCACTATTCACTCCTCACTATTCACTTCGCTTCACCCGCATCACCCTCCGAAGCACAACCATCGGAGGCCAGGAGTCAAATCTCCCTTACGAGGGATAAATCCAGACGCCCTATACCTACGGCGTCTATAAACAGGAGCTTTTTATGGCCAGCATCACGATGAAGGAACTGCTCGAAGCCGGTGTCCACTTCGGCCACCAGACCAAGCGCTGGAACCCCAAGATGAAGGAGTACATCTTCGGCGAGCGCAACGGGATCTACATCATCGACCTGCAGAAGACCCTCAAGATGTTCAAAGAGGCGTCGAAGTTCGTCACCGACCTCACCTCCACCGGCAAGCTCATCCTGTTCGTCGGCACCAAGCGCCAGGCGCAGGACGCCGTGGCCGAGGAGGCCAAGCGCGCCGGCATGCCGTACATCAACAGCCGCTGGCTGGGCGGCCTGCTCACCAACTGGGTCACCGTGCAGAAGTCGGTCAAGCGCCTCGCCGAGCTGGACGAGATGTCCACCGACGGCCGCTATGAGCTGCTCACCAAGAAGGAAGTCATCAAGCTGGAGCGTGAGCGCAAGAGCCTGTCGACGAACCTCTCCGGCATCAAGAGCATGAAGCGCCTGCCCGACGCCATCTTCGTCATCGACTCCAACAACGAGGCCATCGCCGTCGCCGAGGCCCGCAAGCTCGGCATCCCCGTGGTCGCCGTCGTCGATACCAACTGCGACCCCACCGTGGTCGACTACGTCATCCCCGGCAACGACGACGCGCTGCGCGCCATCCGCCTCTTCACCACCAAGATCGCCGACTCCGCCTACGAAGGCACGCAGATGATCTCCGACAAGGCCTTCTCGCAGGAGTACGCCGAGGTGCAGCCGATCGCCACCGAGAGCCACTTCCTCGGCGAGGACGGCGACGACGCGCTCACCGAGGTCCACGAGTCCGCCGGCACCGCCGAGGCCTCCATGGAAGACATCGAGGACATCGACCCCGACAACATCGACCTCAACGCGGTCCTCGGCGGCGGCATCCGCAAGGCCCCCGTGGCCGCCGATGCCGAGCCCGAAGCCGAGCCCGCCACCGTCAGCGCCTAACGACCTCGCGTCCAAGACACGGGGCGCGGGCCTTCGGCTCGCGCCCTTTTGTATAATCGGGCCAGGGCAAAGGAGATGCCGATGACGAATGTTCAGCTCTATTTCGCTATCGGCGTACCCACGTTCACCGTGCTCCTTGGGATCATGATCGGTATCTTTCAGTTGAATCACGTCCTCAACCAGATCAATTTGCGCTTCACATCGTTGGAGACCACGATGAACGCGCGGTTCTCGATCTTGGAAGGCCGCATGAATCTCTTCGATCAAGACATGAAGACGCTTGTCCGGGTCACGAATGAACTGGATGTCCGCCTCGCGCGTCTTGAAGAGCGCCTCGCCCACTAACTCTATCCTGATCCACCTTGTAACTGCCGTGCACCTCTGTGCGCTGCGAGCCATGAAGGGAACTACTGCATGTCCACCGCTGAAGCTGTAAAGATCGACGCCAAGCTCGTCAAGGAACTCCGCGAAAAGTCCGGCGCGCCCATGGGCGACTGCCTCAAGGCCCTGCAGGAGGCCAAGGGCGATATGGAGGAGGCCTTCGTCGTGCTGCGCAAGCGCGGCATGGCCTCGGCCGCCAAGAAGGCCAGCCGCTCCACGAACGAAGGCGCGGTCGGCACCTACATCCACGCCGGCGGCAAGATCGGCGTGCTCATCGAGCTGAACTGCGAGAGCGACTTCGTCGCGCGCACCGATGACTTCCAGGAGCTGCTCAAGGACATCGCCATGCACATCGCCGCCGTCGACCCGCGCTACGTCGGCCGCGACGAGGTCACCGCCGAGGACCTCGCCCGCGAAAAGGACGTCTACCGCGCCCAGGCCGCCGCGACGGGCAAGCCCGCCGCGATCATCGAGAAGATGCTCGAAGGCAAGCTGGGCAAGTTCTATGAGGAGTTCTGCCTGCTGGAGCAGCCCTTCATCAAGGAGCAGTCGCTCACCATCGCGCAGCTGATCGCGCAGAAGGTCGCCAAGCTCGGCGAAAACATCTCCGTCCGACGCTTCGCCCGCTTCAAGATCGGCGACCCCACCTTCACCATCGCCCAGGCCAAGCAAGCCGCCACCGAAGAAGCGGCCTAAGCGAAGGAACAACAACTCACCAAGCATGTTGGCGAGGCACGAACGGTAGGTCGGGGCTTCAGCCCCGACAATCACAGCCTCCTCAAAATGACCCAAGGCCCGGGCTTTAGCCCGGGCTCTTTTGTTTCGACGCAGATGACGCCGGAAATGATCGACGACGCTCTTGCTGATATCTCGCTCCTCTCATAGAGTTGTTATTATGGCCCCAACGATCAAGAACGTCATCCAACTCGGCGCAGAAGCGGGCGGAGCCGACGTTAGCGCCGCCGTGTCAGAGTTTGCGAACATTGCGAAGCCAATTGAAGCCGAAACACACATTGATGTTTTCGTCGACGCCTGCACAGGAGCACGCTTTTGTGAAGTGCATATCTCGGCTAAGGAACTCGTTAAGCTAGGAACGATCGACGTACCGCTCGACCCTGAAGAGCAGGGAGCTTACCGAGCCAACCGAGAGATCGTTGCAGATCATGGTGCATTTGTCGCAATGAAAGAGGACGCCAAGAAGAACCGGTCTTTCAGCAACATTGTCGCGGAATACTCAACTGATTTCGATCCAGAACATCCGATCAAGATCATCGGTGGACAGCACAGATATACAGCAATCAAAGAGGCAATTGCATCAGGGGCCAACGCATTTCATGGTTTGAAAATCTACTTCGGGTTAGATAGCTCGCAGCGGCTTGACGTTCAGCTAGTATCCAATACCGTAATTGCAGTTTCGAGCGACCTGTACGACCGCATGCAGGAAACGGTGAAGGGACCGGAATTGAGAGATTGGTGCCAAGTAGTGGGTATCTTGGAGCCGAATCAGGATTTTTCCGACCGCCGAAAGCGAGGTTCTCAGATCACCGTTCGTGGGGCTAGAACTTTTATCGTCAACTTCTTTGAAGGTAAGAAATTGAGTAAGAAGAAGTTTGATGAAACCAAGACCGTGCCGATCCTTTGCAGATCAGGACAAGCCGACGCAAATTGGGAGGCTGTGCGGGAGCAGAAGAACATTTGGAAAAATCCTGAACTTATTCAGGCGGGTAAGGAATTCGCGGCTCTTGTCAAGGCGCAACGGGCTGCCTCTCCGCAAGAAAAGAGCTCGGACGTTCAAGAGAAGGCCTTAAGCTACCCAGTCATTGCTGCTTGGTCATTCGTTGCTGGCTGGCTCCACTCAAATGCTGTGCGCTTGGAGCGACATTATGGTCTGGCCCTAGCAAAGGGTAAAGACCCATTAAATGCAGCCTTACTTTCAAGCTCTCGGCATAAGTCCGACCCTGAGAACTATCGAGGGCTAGGTACGCGAACCAGCCCGAAAGACCGCGGTAGGCTCGTTGAGCTGTTTTACCTGCAAGCAGAAGAGGGAAAGGGTATCACCAAAGCGACAGTGGAGTTGGCGTTGAAGAAGTATCATGCCAAAGAAGCTCACTTAGATGTGATCGGGCATACCCAGCCGGACGCGACCGAGGACGAAGGCGAATGAGCGTTGATTCATTCTCTGTTTTGCTTCTCGAAGAGGCAAAAAGATTCATGGAAAAGTACCAAGAGTCGGGGGAAAGGCCGCAGGGCTACCTGCATGCCTCACTGCTGCTTGGTATGTGCTCCCTCGAAGCTCACGTAAACGGTATTTGCGAAGACTTCCTTGTGAGACAGGACTTGGCACCTTGGGATCGGTCAGTCCTGGAGGAGAGAAGCGTTGAGATGATCGATGGCGAGTTTAGGCTTACCGAACGTTTCAAGATGCAAAGACTGGAGGACCGTATCCTCTTCTTATGCAAACGCTTCTCGGTAACTCCGCTGGACCGTAGCAGCACAGTGTGGACTGGTTTCAAAGAGGCGTCCCTATTGCGCAACAGGTTGGTACATCCAAAGGAGGTAGTTGAACTGAAACAAGAGCAAGTTGTAAGGGCTCTTGGTGCAATACTCGCTATGCTTGAATTCTTGTTCTTGGCTCTATACAAGCAACCCCATCCTGCAGGGAAGCGGGGAGTGCAGTCTACGCTGACCTTTTGAATCGAGATTCTTATTGATTGGCTTCAACGAAGCTATAGTAGCCGAGCTCTTCACGCTGCGCTCACCACCATCACCCGCGCCTCACGCTTCTTCTCCACCTTTGGCCGAATCTCGATCACCACATCGTGCTCCAGCGCCGTGACGAAGTGCATCAGCCGCTCCACCGAAAACCCTTCCAACTTGTAGCCGCGCAGCGCCGAGACCTTCGGCTGGCTCACGCCCAGCACGCTCGCGGCCTTCACCTGCGTCAATCCACGTTTCGCCAGTATGGCATTGATGGATGCAGCCAATCGGACCTTCGCTCCTAACTCTTCCGCGTTCGGCAGTCCAAGGTCCGCGAATACGTTGCCGCTGCTTTGTGTGACAACGTTATTTCTTTGCTTTGCCATATCGCTCCTCATGGTCCTTGACCGCGTCTTTCAATCGTCTGCTGATCGATTCGGAATCCAATTGCGTCGTGGTGATACCACGCTTCGACTTCTTCTGGAATACGTGCAGCACATACACAGCTTCTTCAAAGCGAACCGTGTACACGGCCCGATAGGTATCTCCTCGATGGTCTTCCACGATCTCAAGGACACCGGGCCCCTCGCCCCGCCAGGGCTTGGCGGCTGGATGCTTCCCCCCAAACTGTGCCGCGCTCAATGCATAGCCAATATGTTCCTGCACCTCAGCGGGGAACCGCGAGAGATCTTTCGCGGACGACCGAATCCAGAACAGCGGTTTCTCTCTGGCGTCAGATACCGATCTCGTCATAGAGTATCCCAGTTCGAGTATAAATCACGCAAACAACAAGAGCCCGGGCACCTGGCACGGGCTCTTTGGTTCTGCTCTGTTGATTCGCGGCTACATCCCCGGCATCGGCATCGCGTGTCTTCCGCCACCCTCTTTCTGCTTTGCCGGCTGCGGTCCCGCGGCCATCTGCATTCCCTGGGCGGGTCCCATCGGCATGCCGGGCATGGTCTGCTTCACCCAGGCAGCGGCCTCTTCCCGCGAGACCTCGCGGCCGTCCGGCAGGCGTGCGTTGCCGTCCGCCAGCAGCATCGGCATCTTGCAGGCCAGCTTCTGCATCTGCGCCGAAAGCGTCGCGCTGACGGTGCCCGTGTAGCAGTTGATCGACGACTGGCTCGTCGTCGTGTTCAACGGCAGCACATAGTGGTACGCCCCGCTCGGGAACTCCGGCGTTGGGCTGGTGATGCCGTTGCAGGCGTCGAGTGAGGAGACGCTGACGGCGTTGCCGTTGATGTCGTAGCCGCCATAGATCGGGTAGCCGTCCAGCGCGATCCCGATGATGTGCGAGGGGCCGGAGCTCCCGTCCACATGCGTGGTCCAGCAAGTGGGAACGCCGTGATAGTGCCATGTGCTTCCGCTCGTGCTGCCGGTGGTGTGCTGGTTGCACGGATCGATGAACGACGCCGTGCAGGTCGTGCCTCCGCAGGCCGTGCTGGCGAAGGTGTAGGACGCATTGTCGCCCAGCGCCACCGTCGTGGTCGCCTCGTAAGAATCGAAGAGGACTGTGCCGGAAAACATCAGGCCGATGGGGCCGCCGCCGGTGGCCGTCGTGCTGGTGGCCTTCGTCGGGCAAGTATTGAAGGTCGCGCTGATGGTCTTGATGCTGGTGGAAAGGCCCGAGTTGGCGTACGTGGCGAGTTGAAGCTGGATGCCGCTGGGAGTGGTCGCCACAACCGTTCCGCCGGTCCCGACCGGGACGAGGTAGTAGACCTGATGCTGATACGGCACACCCGTGCCCGTGACGGTCATGGAGCAGCTGCTGGGGAAGCTCACCGTCATGTTGCCGCTGTTGCCATTGTTGTAGGTCGCGCTTTGGTATGCGGCCGCATAGGCATTCGTAGTGGTGGCCGTCGTTGTGGTTGTGGAAGTAGAAGTTGTGGAAGTAGAAGAAGTGGTGGTGGCCGTGCCCGAGCTACAGCTGGACAGCAGGGCGAGCGCGAGCAGCGCAGGAACGGCGCGAAGGGCAGTGGGCATCATAAGACCTCGTGGGTAAGCAGGATTCGCCGCAGGAAACCGGGGCCCGCTCGGAAGCACGCAGCGCCTCCGAGCTGTTGTGTCGGATACAAGACCTGTGGACGAGAGACCTGCTGCCGCGGGGTACAGAGGACCGCAATTTTTTTTGTATCTCTCGGCATCGAACCGGAACCGGCCGCGTTGTGCGCCATGTACCTTGCTGACCGGCTTACGCCGTCTCTCGTTCTACACTACCCACACTCCCCATGGGGTCGCCCTCACCCATCGCCGTCAAGCTCCTGGCCCGCTTGCGCGCGTCTCCCGCTCTGAGTCTTGCCTGGCTGCTCATCCTTGTCGCCGCCGCGCTGCGCTTCTTCCACCTCACCGCGGACTTCCCCAACCACTCCCCATGGGCGCTCGACCAGGCCAAGTTCACCGACGAGGGCTGGTGGGCCAACGCCGCCATCCTGCATCGGCTGCTGGGCCACTGGGCGCTGCCCGGCGACTACAACCCCGCGGCCGCGCTGCCGGTGTGGCCGCTGCTGCTGGGCCTGCTCTTCCACTTCACCGGCGTCAGCCTGGCGGCGACGCGCGCGCTCACCGCGGCCTTCTCGGTCGCGACGCTCGCAGTGCTTTATCCGCTGGCGCGCCGCTACGCCGGCCCGCGCGGCGCGACCCTCGCCGTGCTGCTGCTCGCCACCAGCCCCTTCGCGTTCGTCTACAGCCGGCTCGGAACGCTTGAAACCTGCGTCGTCTTCCAGTTCTGCTTGCTGCTGTTGTGGATGCCCACGCTCATCCGCCGCCGCGCGCTCGCGTGGACGGTGCTGCCGCTGCTCATCGCTGCGATGGCGCTCACCAAGACCACCGCGCTGGTGCTGCTGCCCGCGCTGCTGTGGCTGGGCTTCGCCGAGCTCGAACGCACCCCCGGCCGTGGCCTTACCCACCTGGCACGCGCACTGCTCGGTACTGTTCTGCTGCCCGCGCTGCTGCTGCGCGGCTACGCCCTGCTCGTCGACCGGCTCGGCCACGGCGGCGACTACCGCTACTTCTTCGACCTCAACGGCATGCCCGTCATCGTCTGGTCGCACACCGCGCCTACGCTGCTCACGCTGCTGCGCAACGGCCTTTGGGTCGACCCGATCCTCTACCCGCTCGGCCTCGCCATACTCATTGGCACTTTCATAGCCGCGCTGCGCGGCCGGCCTGGACTCGGGCGCAACCCGTTCGGCATTCTGCTCGGCAATGCGCTACGCAAGCCGCTCTTTGGCGTC
>Ga0209208_10011179_pt1 | contig 11529 bp, 10 predicted proteins | sample S1TSphfallax_3_FD_187694 | JGI IMG/M metagenome (GOLD analysis project Ga0209208, IMG submission 187694) | Host-associated microbial communities from peat moss isolated from Minnesota, USA - S1T2_Fd - Sphagnum fallax MG (SPAdes) (version 2) | ecosystem: Host-associated > Plants > Peat moss >...
TTGTTTCTTATTATGTCCTCCAATTTGCACAACACCCCATCATCCCACCGGCCCCGCTGATAGATACTACAATGGTTTCTTTCTTTAAGCTGGTTTTTTGTTTTGCCCAATTTGGAAGTTCACGTGGGTTATTTGTGGCTACTGTCTACAAGGACTTTTGACTTTTGCATCACCATGAAATTTTAAATGCTTTTTTTTGGTTGTTGTGTATGTAGAAGGGCCACCCAAGGACATTAAGTGTATTGATTCAAGGCTTCTAAAGTGAAAAAATACTCAATTTTATATTTCAAATCTATAGCCACTTAAGCAAGGAAGCTTGAAAAATGCATTTGTCAAGAGCCGAGACCTTCATTGATGTTCTTTTAGTGTAATTGGAGGGTTTAGGGTTATGGTCCCTTTTGGGACCCTGGGACCACAAAAGGTCCTGGGTTCAAACCAGTGTTGTGCACTTCTTCTTTTATAATAGAACTTACTATCTTTCTTTTAACATTGTAAAATTTATTTGGAGGTTCTCTCGGTGGGGGTTTGAAATCGATTTTTTCAATTTTTAAAGCTTTCTCTTTTGGTTCTAGCATTTTTTTCAAATTTAAGAATCTCTATGGCTCAATTAAAAAATCAAGTTCAATTTCATGTACGCATTACACACTCCTCGATGTTAAAAATTGTACCAGCACACAATTTTACAACAAATTGAAACAAGATTCTACAAAAAAGTTAATTATTTAGTTTAGCCTACTTATTAAATTATTTTTAAAAAACAACTTTCTTACCTAAAAATCCTGGCCAGAGTGAAACAGCACCCACAAGTGCACCGACATGGATGGATGGTGCACTGATAGGATTCTCTTTTCTATCCCTGTGGCATCCCAGGTTCACATTTTTTGTTTGCCCTTTCTCTGCCCTTTCTCCACCCAGTTTTTTTTTACAACTTTATTTTCTCCCCGCCCCCCACCCGCTTTTAAAAAATAAAAAATAAATCTTTTCCCACTGACCTCCCATCTATTTTTCTGCCTGCCAACACTTTAGGTAGGTACCTACCAAACCCCACCTACATGGCTACAACTACCTACTTGGTTGGCACTCCAATAGACCCCCAACGGTCGAAAACGATAAGGAAAAAATAAAATGAAGGTATTGCATGGAACTTGGTCTTGTTCATTGAAGCAAAATTAATAAGGGCAAGATTAAAATAATTGTAAGGTATTACAAATAGACATTGGTTGTAAACATGCAGTTTTTATGCGATTTGAGGGTATTGCAGAATCTTTTGAAAATGTAAAGTACGTGAAACCCCCCAATTAAAGTATTGTAGGTACTTCGGGAATGTTTTCCACAATGGAGGGGTATTGCAAAGTCAGCACATTTAATGCATGTTGTACACATGGAGGCCTAGGTAAAATAATTTGATTTGCTTGTTTTAATGGTGTATTTACGCAATGTGGATTAGATTGCTTGTTTATGGGTTGTGACAAGGTTCCTTTGTAAAGTTTAGGGGTTTTGTTGATTAAGGTTATTACGATTTGTAAACTTGTGAAGGTATTCCATGGTTTGTCACAATTTGGGGACTCCTACTACAAGGTTATTCCTTCAGCACTTCAAAGCATGGGGCGAACTCCATTGTCCCAATCCATCGAAATCCAAAACCCGACAAAATCATCTTTGTCAAATGTGGACTTGGTGTGGAAAGATGGGTTTAAGCATGGAGGCCAAAACAAGGTGGCAATTGAAATCACATACATCCCCCGTGCTCATGTTTTTGAGTTTTTGCAACTTGAACAAGGGGATATGCAAACTATGGTCAAGTGGAACATTTCCAAAAATTTGTCCCTTCAACAATATGTAAAAAAATCGACAATAAAAAATCACTTCGGACATACTTAGTATGGTTTCAAAACTTATAAACCCTTTCCATTAGTCATTTTTGCAAGTTTTAGGGTTAGTTGTTATTATCTTTGATTTGATTGAGTGGAAACTATGTTTTGTAGGTATGAATGTGGTTATGGGCTAGAAGACCATCGCGAAGACCCCAACCATGTGAGGTCAATCAAGCATGGTTGTTTGGCCCACTTTTCCATCAAGAGATTTTATACATGGCCAAATGTGATGGAAATCATTTTTTAGCATCAGGCTGATACTTGGGCCAATGGAGATCCTATTCATGGTGCATGTGACCCAAGGTCCACATTAGGGATGTCGACATATGTTCCACGCATGTCTCACAAGTTGAAGAAGTTTACATGGACCCAATTAGGGTTTGGGTACACTATGAAGAAAATTTATAACAAGCACAAAAAAATTTGACAGGCACGAGCAAATGCGGGTGAACAGATGGCCTAGGATGACTTCTTACAATTCCAAGATATTGCCTACTTAGACCGGAAGCACAAGAAGGACATTTGGCACTTGCACACAAACACGACACTTTCCATTCAATCATGGGTTTGTGTTCATTTTGATGAAGTTTTTATATTTCCAGGATGCATGTGAAGTGAATGGGATTCATGTCCCTTTCACTATAGGGATCCAGACACCTATGCAGCTTCGGGCCCTACTCCAATTTGGTCACAATGGGCTTATTTATGTGGATGCCACATTTGGCATCAACAATGTGAAGTACCACTTATTCACATTGATGGCGTTTGATTTCCATCACATAGGGGTGCCAATTGCTTGAATTATCACGAATCAAAAAACATGTGAAGATTTGGTGGAATGGTTGAGTGCCTTATAGGCAAAGCTTTTATTGCATATGCTAGATTGGAAACCATCATGTTTCATTGTGGATGATGCCCCACAAGAACTCCAAACACTGTGGTAGGTTGTACATTGATTTTTATTTTTTTGTTGCATTGTTTTATGTTTTGGTACTGCATTAGCACGGGGATTCCATAACATATTTACTGTTCATGGTAAGGGCCACGGTAAGCACATTGATGTTGGGTGTACCATGGTAGGATTGTGTGGGGTTGAGTTCTTGTCCCATTTTTTCTTTGTGCATGGCATGTGTTGAAAGCATGGCGCTTGTGCTCCATGGAAAAAATCAAGGATTTAGAGGTGAGGAGTGCAGTACTTGATTGCCTCCACATGGTGATGTTCATGTCCATCAACCCATACAAAACCATTGATGATTTCAAGGCATGTGGGAGGGAGATGGTGGAGGAGAATTTTGATAACTTACAACCTAATCTTTCCTCTTCATAACAAAAAAAGAAAACAAAACAATGATGACGTTGATGTCATCATTGTTGTTTTCACAACAAAAAATGACAAGTAGTTGTGCGTCGCTTGTCATTTCTTTTCATGTGTTCCTACAAGACAACACCAAAAAAGGATGACAATGGCACATGATGTCATTGTCATCCTCTTCACAAAAAAAAGGATGACAATGACATTGTATGTTATTGTTGTCTTGTTTGTAACAAAACAAACGGACGAGAAGATGACAACACCATCACTGTTGTCTTCTTTGTAGCTAAAGAAGAAAATAGAAGATGACAATGATGGTGTTGTCTTCTTCTTATGTCAAAACATTTCAAAAAAGAAGAAGGCAGGAGCTTATCTTCTCCTCTTGCGTTGCTCCTAAGCTCATTGTGCCTTGTTCGGTAGCTCTTCTTGCCCTCCTCCTAAGCTCTTAAGTTCCTCTTGCAACGGTGATGGTGAACCATGCATTACTACTAGTGATGGCAATGGCAATGGCAAGAAGAGCACTGGTGAGCGCTAGAAGTGAACGTAAATAGTAGGGTGGGGAGGGGTCAACAACATGAAGGGTGGAGGTGGGGGATGGAGGTGGGTCGGTAGGAAGAATGGTGGTAGGTAGGAGCTTCCCAAAACAAAATTTGATTTAGGGGTGGACCAAATAAAAAGTGGAATAAAATTTGTCCCTATAAAAAAAAATTGAACTAGGGAATATAAATTGGGTTGAAGAAAAAAGGAGTAGAAGAAAAAATATATTGACCATGTAAACAAACCCTTGGGGGACAATTTCATCCCATCCATGAAATCCCAAAATGTGATTTTTTGGATGGTGCATTGGTGGGTGCTAGGTCATTCAAGCTATAAATTTTGACCCAATTTTTATGAATACATTTTTTTCACAATTTCAGTTCTAGATTTAACAAAAGATTAAGTTCACAAATTTTACTAAAATTGAATGCACTCAAATTCACCTAACATGAGCCCTTATTTGGGTAAAGCTCATAATTGAGGGCATTGCCCAACATTTACAACCCCATAATTGTTACCTTAGCCATCATTATTGATGCATCAAATGCAATTAAAAGTAGAGAGCCAACTATCATCTAAGAAAAAAATAGTTACAAGATATCTAATAGCTACCCATTCATTACTAAATGGTAGGAACAAATTACATAGTTGAAATTTGGTAATAGTGGTTTGCCACACACATGTTCAAGATAGTGGTACCCTTATGGAGTGGGGATTTAAGAATAATCACCTTTGGTTGTTGGTTACTTGGTTTAAGGCCATTATATTATAATTCATTTGAAATTCCATTTTTATCATTAATGTATACTTTGATTGTTTAGTAGTACTTGCAACCGGTGTTTATTATTTTGGCGAATCCAAAAAAGGCCTACCAAATGGTAGACAGTGATTTGGGCTATCAAATTAAGTTCAAGTCACCAATATGCAACATTTTGGTAGGGTTTATGAACCAATGCCTTGACAAATAATTTAGATATGGTGTTGTTCATCCTTACTTCTCCCATCTGTCAAATGCCAAAAAACTATGCATGTACTTTACCTCTTCACCACCTAATGTACTCCAAGCTACCCACCATAGCTTGTAATTATGCAAGCAATGAAAAAGAGATCGTTGCCTCTAGGGACCTTAGATTTTATGTAGTAATGTGAATTGTAGGATGTGTTTCCTATTTAGATTTCACAAGAGTTGAACAACACAACAAAGGCACAACAAAAAAACAAAAAAATTGGAGCGTTTCAAGGTATGGACGTAACTTTCTAGTTGATTTGATTTTTTTGGGTAAGATCTTTTGCATTTATGGTTAGAAATCAGGATAGGGGGATTATAATTTGTAATATAATGTTTAATGTGTGTTGCTAAAAGTTGGGGAGGTGAAAAATGCAAAGGGTTTCAATCAAGGTATAAGTATAACATTTGTTTTCAATTCTATCTAATTTTATATCAATAAGTTTTCATGCATTGAGCAAGCTTTTAGTTTGTTGCTATTTGTATACTATGTTCTCAATTGTTGAAATTCCCATTGGCTTCTATTGCTTGAATATTTTTGTGCTTTTGACCTTCATATGTGACTTTGTTATCACTTTGAAACTAGTTGAAGCAAATCTTTTTGCAAGATATTGTGAAAGTTCATCAAAGTTTTCACATCACCATTTCAGTTTCTTTTCAATGTGTTGGTAATCATATGATTTTGGTCCTTTTGTGTTGTAAAATTTTTCATCTGGTGCAGGATGGGTAATGAGTGAGAAATGCATTGATGGATGCACATTTAATCATTTGCTTGCAAGTCCAAATTTAGCTTCCAAAGGTGCTACATTTGGTTATGGCTGGAAATTTTTTGGATCCAGCAACAACCATTGGTTGAGTGGGACTATAGTATGGTCACATAGTTTCTTGTGTTTAATTTCATATACATAACATAGGCATTCTACATCGAGAACCCACTTTTCAATAGTTTGTGTGCTATAGTTTGTCATTCTTGGTAACTTGTCTTTTGCATATGAGGTCATGTTATTTAATTTGGGGCATGTTAAAGTTTTGTCATTAACACAAATATGTATATGTCATACATGATGGCACAACCTTGAAAACAAACATTTTTCATGTGTGAATTATGGGGAATCCAAATTGGGTATTGTTAGATTTGCCTTATGTGATTTCAAGTTTTTTAGTGTTCAAGCTTTGCTTACTTCTGGATGGCATTTCACTTCCTCTACGATACATGCATTTACTTTATTTTTTTGCAATTCACCATACTATAGTTACACCTGATCAATCATGTTCCATTCAACATTGTCATACAAATTAAAGATGTGGCATGAATTATTGACATGCATGTTGCAAAAAATTCAACACTGTCATACAAATTAAAGATGTGGCATGAATTATTGACATGCATGTTGCAAAAGAGCTTGTTGATCATGTATTGAAGTTTACAAGCAATAGGCATATCAAAATGTTACAGTTGTAAAGTGCCTCGATTAAATGAGAGGCAACTTTTCATGGGGTCTATTGACAATCATTTCTTAGAAATCTCATTTTCAATTTTTTTTTTCTTCCCTTTCTAATATTGTTTCCATTTTTTCTATACTAACACTTATGTTTAAAATTTGAATATTTGTGCTCTTTAATTATAACTACTTGCACATTACATTGTGAGCCATAATTGTTTCTTTTAATAAGCAAGAGTGATGAAAAGATGGCAGCCACAAGATAAGATCCATATTAGCAATAGGTAGAACACATATCTTGATACCTCTTCACATTAGTTTGTAGCCACAAAATTTATCATGCTAGGTTACTTGTTGCCTCATATTTAACATTGTTCTGCAATTAGTAACCTCATAAACTTAAGTGTGTAAAAAAATGTTGTTGCATGAACTCATAACATTTTTTAGATGTTTGTCACAAAGTTTGAACATGGATTAATTAACATAGCTAGTTTGAAAGACAAAAAAATTGTGCATAACCAATTGGAGCTACAAGTCATTTTTAAAAAATGCCACCTAATACCCCCACTATGGGTAGACAGTAGTCAAACACCTTAACATGACAAAATGGAAAAAAAAACATTACTTGCAACTACACTGCCTAAAAATATTATTACATAATTAATCACCAATGCATGTTTTATCCACAATATAAAGATATTTTTGAATGTATATAATTTTATATATAACTCATATAAATTTATGTAACTAACAAGATGTTTGCAATAACCCCAAAATCAGGTTGCCAAATGGAATCATCCAAAATTGATCTTTTAATTTAGAATTAACTACACATATGTTTTATGCACATCTTATTAATGACATTTCATAATAGTTTGTTAGTATCATCATGGATGTGGTCATCCATCATTTTTCACTTTTCATTTATTAGATGAATTTTATTCATCATTGTTCATTTTTCATCCATAATGTGTTAAGAAAGTGTTCATGAAAATTCATTGAAATATTTTCATATGGAAATTTCCTTGAACTAAATCCCAAATTTCATCTATGAAAGAAGGTTGTTTGTTTGTTTTGTTTGTTGTCACATTGAAAATACCCAAACCATGCCATCCTTGTTATGCTTTTGGTACTGTTGGAAAACCCTTGACAAGTAGGGGTGTACGAAGTTGGCTTCATAATGTTTCGATATGTGGTGAAAAAATTATTGAATATTGAACATTTAATTCAAAACTAGAAATTATAAATTATTTGATTGCGCTTTTGGTATTGTTGGAAAGCCTTCTATGAATAGGATTTAAAGAAGGTGATTTATTTTTAAGAAAACCTAACTTGCAAGAGATATATACATTTTAAATAGTTTTTGTTATTGAAAATTCAATTAAATTATTTAAAAAAATTCAAAGGAAAAAGTTAATTGGGTAACTTGATTACACTTGGGCCAATGATATAGGTTACATTATAAATAAAGGTAGTTTCTTTTATTACCTTTAGTTTGTTCAACATTATTTTGAGATATAATCTTGCATTATAACCTTGTTTCTTTCATTTCATGTTATATTTTTATACATTATCATAATAAAATTTCATTTCATCCTTTTTCTTGCGCACTTCATGTTTATATATATCATCTTTTATGTTTAAATTTAGATTTAAGCTTGCTCTTTCCATAATTCATTTTTGTCTCATGTATTTTGGAATTCCCCTTGCCATCATACCTTTTGTGCCCATGATAAAATATGTGATTTAAAAATAATGATCTTTACAAATATGTTGTCATCATTAGACAAATAAATCATTAATGAACCAAGGGGATTGGGCAAAAAAATTCTTTTGTTGAAAATATGGACAAAATATTATGGATTTGATTATGATAAATATGGGAGGTGCTAGGGGAGGTTTTGTTTGGTGCAATCTCATGGCTAATCATAATTAAATGTCCAAAATTTCAAAATTGTGGTTTGGGCACCATTGTATGACTCCACTATCATAAAATGATGGTGAAAAGCACAATGTAAATGCTCTTTGCATTGTCTAAAATTGACATTAGGAGATTTTACCTTGCCAAACTCAACAAGAGATTTGTCAAATTTATGCACCATTATATTCTATGCGATAAATGAATTGAAATCAAATGTTGAACAATATCCATGATAATGACCAAGATTAGTTATATATGACAAATATATCAACTAGTAGATAGTTTGAACATGAACCCCATCAAAATCCTACTACGAGTTTGTGTGTCAATTAGAAAGAAAAACCTAGAAACTCAAATAAAGACCCATAAGGCAAACATATCCCCCATATTGATTGCATCCAAAAAGGGGGCGTATGCACTACAACTTGCTTAAATCGAATGACTAAGTTGCTATAGTGCCCAATCATTATTGTGAATGTACTTCAATTTTAGTGATAATAAAGTTGTCCTTTCGACATTCACGACTTTATGTAGACTTTTGGAGCCCAAGATCCTACAATTCACAGAAACCGACACACTCAAGCCAGTTACTGAACATACCAATTGTATGGGAGCACCAAGCTTCTGGGTTATGGGACACAAAAGACGGTGAGTTATGAGGTTCAGCCAACAAACGACCAGGAATGTGGCAAGAAGGTACTAGGGAGCTATGAAAACGTTAGAAGGCAGCAAGATATGTGATATATTTGGGAAACTCTGCAGAACTCTTGTCCAATGGTGTGCTGTCACATTAGTGGCTTTTGAAGCTATCACCATGGGAATATATTTCCACTCTTTTGCTTAAACAAATGCACTTGATGTTTTGAGTCAAAGCAAAATATTGGCTAGCAGCAGCTTCTGGGTCCTCCTTCTTGCTCTGACAGATGGATTCAGATTACTCTAGTCTCATTATAATCTTGCTGCAACTGTTGTAGGCCTTGTCCATGTATCCACCTCAGATTGATGAACTGTTTGTCCTGTTGTACTTGGAAAAGCTTATAAAGAAAGGATTGTTCATGCAGGTCCTCTCACAACTGTGTATGATCACCCCTTTCCAAGATACACCAGAAGAAAGCATAAGTTTCCAACAAAGAGCCCACCTGAGAGTAGTCCCCAGAATCTAATCCTTGACTACTCCAGAAAATCAAGTACCCACCTGGAAAAGCAAAAGGAAACAACAGACTCTCTTTCATATCATGCATCTCACAGACATGGTGGTTCAGAACACTAATTGCATGAACCCCACTCTTCCAGAATTTCCCTTTTTGCCATTTTGACCCAGTCTGGTAGAGTCTTCTTCTCCAACTGAAGCTGAAATTCATAGAGCCCCAGATGCGAGTAAAGTATGTTGCATTGTCTCTGGCCCACTCTATACATGGGACATAGCTTGATGTGGAGGGGAGTATTTAGTGTCTTGCGTAAAGCACTGAATACCCAATTAGAAAAATGGCCTGTTCAGTGTACTTTGGATGAAGCATAACTATCATATAGTGTGAAAATGGATGAAGCATCATCACATTTGCACAAAATACAGTGCCCTCCACAATGTCCACTGCAAATCAAATTTACTGCTTCTCCAATGATTGGCTACGGTGGTGACATTCAGGTACCATAGTACCTTTATCTTCTTGATGATTTTTTTGTTTTCCAGTTTTTGATTTTGGATGTAAAAATAAAAATTTGCTGAAATTCGTACAATTGAGGTAGGAAAAAATGATGCGACGTGATTTTGCACTACTTAGGCACACTGCACCACGAAGCTTTAAGGGCAGGCCGTCGATAGTAACGTCAAACAAATTTCTAGAACTTTTGACGTTTCAAGCAGCTGATTTCAGAATGGTAAATGTATTACAATAGTCTCTCATCTTATATTGTTGCATCTTTCATGTTTATGGGTGAGGATGGAGAAAAAGTTAACACTCTACATTGGATGTCATAAACAATGGTAGAGGCCCAAATAGGGTGTTATAGCTCAAGATACTGTATGCAAGACGATATGTGTGTGTAGCAACCAGGGATTTTTTAAAGGGGAACTGGAGAATTTTTCTTTGGAAAATTGATACAAAATTTTATTTTTTCCAGGGCTTTTCTAGTCACCAAATTTCTGAATCAATTAATTTTTAAAACTGCCAAACTTTTGTATTAAGTTCCAGTAGGGTAACAAACAGTATACTCAAATTTTTAAACTTTCATTTTACTTTTGTTTGTAGCCAGATTTGCTTTAATCATCTCACAGATGATCACCACTTCTGCTACATTACAAAATTGAAAAAAAAGAGAGGCAAAAAAAAGCACTGGTGGCAACCAAGTCATGTTATGGCTTGATTGTTTCTCACCCTTCATAATAAGTAGTACGAGTAGCGCCGCACAAGATCACATCGTGGCAGTTAGTACTGATGACGCTGCACAAGATCATGTTGGCAGTCGTCTGTATTGCTCTTGACTCCACCTCTTGCAATTTCCAAAGTTTCAAAGGGAATAAGGCAGTTTGCTAGTGGATGCTGGCAGGAGCCAGAAAGAAATAACTTTAGCAAGAAATTATAGCAATGTGGATGGTTTGTGAGCAAAAAGCTGGTAGCCAAACATGTACTAGGACAGATCCTTGACTCGTTGGCAAACCCTAACTAATGGGATGGGACTCCACTCTCATGAAGCATACTGCATGTGTGGGTTACACTGATGGGTGCTTCATAATAGTAGTCATCAACCAATATTTGTCAGCTCTGAATAATCCGGGACTGAAGTCCTGATGTCACTTCTTTCAACCTTTTGCAGCACTGACACCCACAAAGTTTGTATGTAGAAATGTGTTAGATGTCCTGCAACCCTTCTTAGTACATAAGAAACAACACAAATGATGAATCTTGCCAATTGTTGTTATATCGGTGTGTACCTTGCTCACGTTGATACATGTTTGTCTAGAAATAATTAATTCATTTTGAGGATTTCATTTCGACAAATGATATATTCCCAAATATTCCATCAGCTTCTTTAATTTTCCTTCAGAAAGAAATATTTCTGAAAAATATATATTTCATTTTTTTAATTCTGAAAATAATATAATTAGTGTTGGTTGAACTGGACCCAGGTACTACAATATAAAGATAAACTCTCCTATGTACTAAAGAGCAGGCCCTTAGTGGCCTATTCTGCCAGGGCTCCCAGTCACTAGACAACCCATCATGGCCAGCCTGCTAGCCACGAGGCTGGCAGAATCGGCCACCAAGGGCCAATTCCCTGACATAAGTTGCAAGCTCCCTGGCATTCAAAATCAGGTGAACTCCTTGAACAGCAGGTTTCTCTCTGACACCCAATTGGGCTGGAGAATCATGCCACAGGGACGGCTGAATGGGGCCATCCCCATGGCATGATTAATGAGCATAAGATATCCTCCAAAT
>Ga0209208_10011180_pt1 | contig 11527 bp, 10 predicted proteins | sample S1TSphfallax_3_FD_187694 | JGI IMG/M metagenome (GOLD analysis project Ga0209208, IMG submission 187694) | Host-associated microbial communities from peat moss isolated from Minnesota, USA - S1T2_Fd - Sphagnum fallax MG (SPAdes) (version 2) | ecosystem: Host-associated > Plants > Peat moss >...
TGTTCTTTACCATTTTTGCCTAGGCTAATTGCAGGGTCATGAACTGTGGAACATAGTAAATAGGTACCCACTACCCACACTATGGGGTATTTAATTAGGGTACCTATTATTAGGGTAGACATCTATCACCAAACATTACATTATGGTGGAAGACTTACAATATATATATATTTTTTTAATATCTTCCTGGCAGTGGGTGAAGGTTTATTTCTTTGAATTAACCTTCACAATATTTGTTTGAACTCTGGAGACAAAGAAGCAAAAAGAAAAAGAAAAAAAAGCAAGGAAAGGTGAAGCTTGTTCAAGGAGGGAAAAATAAGAGTTTCAATTGCTATGCAATAATTTATGAAAAGCTATCATTGGGACATTCCACATGGTTCAATTAATAACATATGTATTTATTTGGCAAACAAAAATTTCAATTTGAATGTTACATTAAGTTATCACAAGAACCTTTTGGAGGTTCCCCTATAGGGGAAAAATCAAATAACACTTGTTAAAATTCAAGTAAATTACAGAACACAAGGGATATTGGGGTTGCAAGGGAAAATTACACATAGAGGAGAATCCACAATGAGGAATCCAACTACAAAGGGAATTCAACTATATTTCCCACAAAGGGGAATCAAGGTAAAAAATCTCCAAAAAGGGGAATTTTACTCACTTTTCCACAAAGGGAAGTCTAATTCAATTTTCACAAATTGGAATCAAAGTGAATTTTCCACATAAGGATCCAAGTTAAATATTTTCATGAAAGGAAATGTAGGGATAATGTTTCCAAAAAAGGAAATTTATTCATTTTTCCACAAAGGTAAAGTCCAAATAAATTAATTTAGTTTGAAAATGAATGAGTTGTCCAATGTAATACTACACAAGTCTGTTATCTATCCTTTTCCAACTAAGGGAAATCACATGGAGACAATCCAAGAAGCAATGCATTTTGAGACCATGGTAGAGTTTCACAACAAAAATTATCTCAGTTGATATATATTAACAACAACATGAACAACTTTAGATTCCTTCATTCTTTCATATTTTTCAAAGGTGTAGATCAATTCTTGTTCAATCTTTTCTACAACTTTTGGGTGTTGTATCATGTACATTAACTTTCAGTATTGTTCATAACAACAAAAGAAAGATAATTAACATCAAAATGCATTGAAGTTACTATAGCCATGAGGTCACTAAAACTTGGTATTTTGTGAAGTACAATTGCAAATCCACTTTTGTGGACATTTCAATTATGTAGATCCATGTTTAAATGATTCAATCGTTTAAAAACTTTTAGATTGAGCATCATGAGATGTCATTGTTAATAAAGTTCAAAGGTCATTAATGAGCTATACTCACGAGGATAGTGTGACTCATAGTTATGACATTCTTGGTGCGGGAATGTTATGGAAGCCCAAAGAAGCAAGAATTTTAACGAATTTTATAGATCAACCAGTGAACATTGGTAAACAGTCGCGCACCAAGAATGTTTTGACAAGGTGCTTTACCAAGAATTTTCAAGAATTTTAAAGTGCAAAATGAAGAATGTCATTACTATGGTGTGACTATTGTTATATGTCTTGAGGCTACCACAAAGTTGAACATTGTGTCAAAGAAGTTTTTGCCCATGTAAACCTTTGAGGCACCAACTTCATAAGGAACTTCTTTGTTCAACAATAGAAACCTTATGAACAAATTGTTCCTTGTAAGAAACTTTTTGGCTAGTTGGACAACTAAAAAAAATGCATGGATCACATGACACTACTTAGATCATGAATCATGTACTTCTATAAATAGTTGAAAGAAGAACTTGGAATTGATTAGGTCAACTGAAGTTAAATTCCAACACAAGACCTTATAGGTTCTAAGGATATATATTAGTTATGTGTTTGAAATTATATAGTTAGTGCTTGAAATCTAGACTCTCTAGTTAGTTTTCATAAAGCTATAATGAGATTTGATCTTCCTATCCTAATCACATTGTAAGTGAAATCATCGACCTTTTTAACATTTTTGACAACAATGGCTTTTGCACCCTCCTTGAAAAAATGCTTGTTTTTCCACCATGAATTCATAAACCTATGTAATGCAATTTCATTCATTGCCTCCAAAGCTCTCACAAATGGGATGTTTAGAAGAGATGGTTCCAATGTTCTTTTTCAATCCCAAAACTAATATTGTAGATCAAATTCAATGTAATAAGCTTCATGAATAAATCATAGACCACTAACAAAGCAAGAAGCATCATCTACAACATTAATTTTAGTCAAGGACCATACAAAGGTCCTCATAATTCAACCAAATAAAAACACATTATTTGATAGTTGATTATAACTACACTACTTCCTTTTTCCACTAGTGTAATCCTATGACTTGTGTATGTTCATATACATTTCCCAACCAAAAATGAGGCCATGAAAATCTTTACCAATTACTTCTTTATCTCACATAATAATACTAATAGTAGTTTTGATCAGCTATAGTTTGTTGGTAACATTAGTGTTGTTGCAACTTGATGCCCCATTGATCTCTCTTAGCTTTCCATCTAGGAAAGATTAAGTAGAAACTTTGGGTGTGGCTAAATTATGTTTTGGCATGTTGAGGCCGAAATCAATTGCTTGACAAGATGTTGTTGCAGTTAAATTTACACAAGTTGGAGGAAGAAGGGGAACAAGAAACTAAGGTGACCCCATATTAATGTTTGCATGATGTTCCATGAAGTTTGAAATGTTTAGTATCACCTAGAAGGAAAGCTCGCAAATTTGTTCCTTTCTTGTCATTGTGTCCAACTAATCTAATACAAAATGTTATGTTTGTGGGCTTCATCCTTAGGGCAACTAGTTTTTCCCCATATACATGTATGCACTTGAAACTCCACCTACAACTATTCCTCTTATCACAATACACATGGATGAAAAATGAACCTACATTTGACATGATAAAAACAACATTAAGAAAAATAACATTCATTTAACATAGGCAGCCAAGTGAATGATTGCAATAGCAAAAATCACTATGGACTTCAAAAACCATAAGAAGATAAATATATATGCTAAAATAAAAAGAAAATTTGGAGAGGAACTTGGAGAAAGTTTGAAGACAACAAAAAAAATCAATTACAACAACAATGTATATGACATAGTATGGAGTTTATTAGTATGGTTGGGGTAGCTAGCACCCAAGTAAAAATCACAACTAATACCTTATGTATCTCCAAGGGTTTGTATTTCATGTTTTTGGTAACTTATGAACTCCTGATCCACAACCTCTCTTCAACTTCCCAGGATCATTTTGAACAACTTTTTGTTTCAGCCCTAAACTCCAACCCACAATCAGTGCATCAAAGTATGAGTAAATTAGCTTAAATTCCAGAAATTACAAAATGTAAAACTAGCTTGGATGAAAAAAATTATAAAGCATGTATTTGCTGTTGTTACTCTTAAAATAACCACTTCCACATTGGAGTAACTGGCGTCGATTTTGAGTTCTATTCTCAGTGAGAACTGGTCAGTGAGAGTCGGAGATGAGAACTGCCATGAAAACTGGACTGAAGGTTCTCACTGGAGATGAGAACCGCTCATGTTTTCACCTGGCATCCAATTTGAGAACCGAACCGGTTTTGACATTTTGAGAAGGGTCCGATTCTCATGGTAAAAAACAAAAACCAAATATTATTAGCATTATCCAAAAAGTCACGCCCTGTTGGCCCTGAGTTGCACCCCCCATTTGATGCTTCATCCTCTTGGATGTTGTCCGCAAAGTCATGAAATTCTATTAAATAAGGGTATGAAATACTGAGACTCAGCATTAAATGCACCAGGCTCCAGAACATTTATAGCTACACTACACATAGCAGCAGCAGTGATTGGTTGAAAGCGTTCAGGAAACGAAAGGGCAGGGCAAACTCACTTTAGCACCAAATTTGCTGCTGAACTGAGTTTCATGCCAAAAAAACGCTTTTGGTAAGAAAAGAAACACGAAAAAGCCAAAAAAATTGTTATATATATATATATAAAACAAAAAGCCATAACTTGTGAGAACCGACTTGTGAGAACCGTCTCCAAAAACTGACGGTTCAAAGTTTTGTGAGAATCGTTAAACCCTGAAACTCGCTTAACCATTTAAATATTTGTTTTCTGATAACCGAAGCACATCTCATAATGGGATTTTTTTAAAAACAGAACTAATGTGGGTCTTAGAACCTGCCCCCAAAAACCGGAATGGACTATTCTCGTGAAAAAGTGAGAACCGCCCAACATTGTTCATAATACCAAAAAAAAGCTTATTTTTACCTCCAAGAGAATGGAAGCAAAACATCATAGAAGGGAGTTGCAGCCCTAAAGGGGACTTCAAGACCTTTTCCCCTTTTCAAAGTCTCCTAATTCTAAAGAAACCTTATTTTGACCTACTCAGTAATAGCAGCAAAAACTTAAAGGGGATTTTAATAGTTTTCCCTGCATGAGTTTTGTACAATGGAGAAAAGACATTATTTCCACTAACCCTGAAAAGCAGACAGGGGATTTACACGGGAAAATACTTTTTCCCCCTACGCCAGAAAATTAGACAGGCGATTTACATAGGAAAAGACTACTTTTTCCCCCTACGCCAGAAAATTAGACAGGCGATTTACATAGGAAAAGACTACTTTTCCCCTACTCTAAAAAAAACAGACAGGGGATTTACATTTCCCCTCCAAAAACACACAAGATTTATTACATTTCTCAAATTTCCACCAAGGGGAACCTCCAAAAGGTTCTTGTGTATGCAAGCCTCCAATTGAGTTGGCACCTTGAATATTTGGTGAGACATTTCTTTTTTATACTTGAAAAGACTTTAAATGCCTCATAGCATCATGACTTGAAATTCAAAATGGAAAAAAATAATAATAATAAAATAAACATGTCTAAAACATAAGTCCAGTTCAAATACACTAGATATGGACTTTCAAATACCATTTTTCATCCACCAAAATGTGCTAATTCACTCTTTATTTTTAAAGGGTGGGAGGGATGTTAGGGAATTATCGATAAATAACTTCTTTTATACATTAAATAATTCACAAGAGGCCAAGTTAGATGGAAAAAAAAAATTAACCTCTGACTGTAATGGAGGCCTTTCATACATATCTACACAAATATATGTCGAAATCCTGAAATATTCAAATTCAGATTGTCAAACTCAATTTTTCTGAAATAGTTAAATTTGAAATGTCACACTAGTGGGGCAACCTTGGAAAATGGAAACCCCATTAGAACCAAAACAAATTAGCCTTTTGGTTGTTTCCTTTTGGATCAAACCCCCTTGTTGCATGAAGGCTTGAACTATTATAATAGTAAGATTATCTACATTTCCACCTTCAACAATATGTTGAAGTGTGAGTAGAATAGGAATTCTTTTCCATGCATGCATCACATATGCATGCACTAAAATCCAAGATTGATTTTCAATAGTAATAACCTCATTTGCACTCAAAGAAAAAAAGTTTGCAATAACAACAATAGTTTGAATTTGCTTCAAAACTTATTCAAACATGCAATTTGCCATTTCCCGCCTAGAACCATCAGACCAATGCTTGATGTGATTATCAAGCATATTTAGTTGCGCAAATAATGTTTGCATTATTGTGTATTCTATTATGGGGCGGCTATGACGAAGTAAATGAAAGATTAATGGAAAGTGCATAATCTTCTTCCTCTTGACAAAAAGTTGAACTCCACCATGAATGACATGTTGCAACACTGTTTCTAAACCCTTTGCAAAATAAAGCTTCTCATTAACAACATAGGTATTAGGTTTCAAGAAGTAATGTTCCCCCACCTTTACCCCCAGCATAACCACCAACACTTTATGATTACTTGCATGCTTCCAAAGTGAATCAAGGTTGGCAACTAAAAGCTTATATTTACCATCAATTAGGGAACATACCTTGCAACAAACCTAAACAACCTTGCCATTGGAACCCATAACAGATTTTGCCCAAGGAAGCTTAACTGCCCAAGTATCTTGAGAGTGCCTATTCATTTCATAAGCCTTCTTTCTTATCTTGGGTAAAGTGCAATGTTTTTTTGTGCCAAAATTGAGTCCATAACCTCACACTAATGTTTCATAACAAAGGAAAAGGAAGAAGAACATCAACATGAATATGGCTACTAAAAGCACCATCCCTTTTTGGGATTTTGTCACCAAATAAATATTTATACTTGAAGCTTTTAAGGGGTTGCAACTTGATTGGTAGTTTAGACATGAAGGCCCAAGCTAGAATGTCGAACAAGAAACAAAATAGATGAACATTAACAATGCACTTTGTAGTGTGCACATTGTTGATCCAACCCAAGCAAAGAATATGAACACCATCAATATGCACAATGCATATGTAGGTAACATACCAACATGAAAGCACAATAGAGCAACACACAAACACAACTAACCTCTTATTTAAATCCTAAGCAAAACATACCAACACGTAAGTTGAGCAAACCTTTAACCAATTTTTTAATGTAGTAGAATAACACGAAAGTGTGTTGGACATTGTGTAGATAGACTACATAAATGTATAGTGTAAATAGATTTGATGAAGACAAGCATGATCACCACGTTGAAGGCTCAAACACAAGTTGTAATGATAATTTCTTGATTGCCACACAAGTTTTAAACTCAACATAATGCGAAAAAAAAAAAATTGAAAACAAAAAAATGTCAATCCTCATAGATTCATTGTTCACAATGCACACCTCAATAAAATGCAAAAAAAAGAAACTAAAGAGGAATGAAGAAGGTTTACTTGTAGGGTTTAAGCCTAAAGGTTTTTAATTACAATGTACACTTCAACAATGAACAAAAACAAACTACTAAGGTCTAGGAGTCGATGACTCAATTGTCGTGCAAGTTGCAACTCCCAAATTCAAGCTTTCGACCAACACACTTTTCTGTCAATTCCATCATACATGTTGAGTTTGTTTTAAAATCCATGTATTCATGGAGGGTTCCAAGTTCCAACTGAAGGTTAAAGCTTGTGAACAACGACACCATTGGATTTTGGAGTTCCAAGTTCCAACAACAAGCTCCAAATCCCGTAAGAAATTTCAATGCATGGGCCTTGTATACATGATTTTCAACCCACCAAGTTCCAACGACATTAATCCACGACTCTACATTAGTAAATTATTGATCACAAAATAAAGTAGATCATTTGTTGGCAAATGCTACAATGAACCACTAAAGAGAGTTAGCAAACATTCAAGAAAGCTTGTAAGTTCAAGCAGTGAAAAGAGGAGGTCGTTGTAAGAGAAGGAGGCAACTTTGAGTAATGAAAAGGACAAGTTTGGAGGGTTTAGGGTTGCATCTACAATGGAATGGAGTTAGCTCCTTGCTGGCTAATGATGGAGGGATGGTCGTGATCACCCATCCACAATTCAGTCACTTTTAACAATGCCCTAATTTTTTAAAACTTTTTTTCGCTTTATATGATTCATAGGCCCTAATTTTTTTGAGCCTTTTGGCACAAATTTGCATGAAAAAAGAACGCTGGTCCTTTCCACTGATGAACCGTAAAAGCTAAAATTTCTACTTAGCCTTTCTAACCAGAGCTAGTCTGCCACTCCTACTATTCCTCCACCCTGCTTGAAATCCTCTCCTCCACCTCTCAAATCTTTCCCTAGCCTCCCACAAGTCTTACTTTTCCATTTCTTTTCTCAATTTTTTCTGTTTTGCCATGCTTATTAACAAATCAAGTAAAACATCACAAAAAAAAAAAAAACTTTTAAACTAAACTCTTAAATGGCACTCAGACTTTTTAACCCTAAATTAACTTCTTAATCATCTACTAATTTCCTAACCTTCAATTAATTTTATAATCTTCATTTTCAACAAATTTCATTATTTATATTTAGACAATAGCCTTCAATAAGGCTCCCTTTATAGGGGTAAACCATAAGTTATAACCTTAGTAGACCAAAGAAAACTGTAGAAAAATTGGCCAAAAACTGAAAACAAGGATAGGACCAAAAAAATGCAGTAAAAAAAGATTGAGCGATGATTCCACCAAGTGTTTTTATTTTCAATCTGGTGGTTTCAAAAATTTAGGTCATGGAATTTTTTAGTTTTTTTAATTTTAATTTTTTCAGATTAACACTAAAATAACCAATTCTCTCAAAAAAAAATTGGTTAATTTTATTCAAATAAAGAACAAATATTCCCAATATTTTCCAAATATTTTTGTAGCTATAGTGTAGAAATCTCCTGTGGCAACTGGATCAGCAAGGGAAGAGAAAATCAGTACGGTTTCTATGGCTTGGGTAGATAAAGTCTACTCCTCCCCGCCCCTCCGGTTCCATGCAGAATTCTTCCATCCAAGATAAAGCCTAAATCCTCCCTGCCTTTCCGGTTCCGTGCAGAATTCTTGCATCCAAAACCGTGTCCAGGAAGGGTTCCTGAAACTTCCGGCGTAGAATTTTGTTACCTCTTGTCCTTTAGACTTTTGAGTTACTTCCAAGATTTCAGTGTCGAATAATTAGTTTTTATTCGGAAGATTCCACATCGCAATAATAAAATTGTTTAAGAAGATTTTTCCTTCTATTTTATTTTGAAGATTCCACGTCAGAAAAAAATGGAAATTTTCTAAAGATTCCTCATTTTAATTGATTTTAATGATTCCCTATCCAAAAATAAAAATATTTTAAAAGCTCCAATTTATTTTAAGGTGTTATGATGGTTCCATGTGCGAAAAATAAAAATGTTCTAAAAGATCTCTATTTTCGTTAACAAAGTTTTGTTTCTTTAAAAAATAATATATTTTGGGGAATGTTTCAATTTTCAACAGTTCTGGAAATAATACAATCAGTGCTGAAGCTGCAAAGGTACTACCGTAGTACCTACCACCTACTTGGAAAAATGAGTATGGTATTCTTGCAGCATACAGAGTCCTTGCTTTTTGGATTCTTGTCTTATATAATAATAAGTAGTGTGGCCTGTGCTGTTGGCCCAAGTGTTACCACGTCCTCAACTGACTTCTCCTTCCAAAACCTGGTTTTTTGGAACTTATTTGAATTTTCACCTGCAGAAATCACTTGAAAATCAAAATCTCTCACATTCTGAATCCAAAATTTATCAAATAAATCCCATTAAATCCTGCTCATCAAGATCTTTCCAAGAACACCAAAGGCACATTCCAAAATTTTCAGCTACAATATAATTTAATTTCAGTGAAGAAATCATTCAATATTCAAGAACACTTGCATCACAAGTCCAAACGTCATGGAACCAAGCCCATCCGCCCTTCCTCATCGAGACCTTTCCAAAGACACCAAGAACTTGATCTGAAACATCCTGGTTCAGTGGATCTCATAACTACAAAACTAAACAAACTACCTTCCTTCATATATAAATTACATCTCTGGGAAAAGGGATTGGGTTATGTATTAGGTGACTGGAGAGAGGAGCTAGAATATCCAATATAAGTCAAGGTGAGAAGATGCTGAGACTATTTTGATCGTCCTGCTCCTCTTGCCAAATACCAGGTATAACCAGTTTTTGGACCAATGAAAAAGTGACTAAAAACTATAGGGGACAAGGGAGAAAATGACGTGTTACAACCCCCTGGACCAATAAGCAAGTGACATGTTGGACAATGCAGTCCAGAAACCGGCTAGGGTGAACCAACACCCACAGTAGGACCTCTTACCTATGACGCTTGTACCAAGACCTAAAGGAAACCTGGAGAAAATTCCTTAAGGATTTGGATGGTACCTTTATATGTGTGAATATCTGTCCTAGAAAAGACTAGGGGTACAATGTCTACTCCTTAAGAGTGGGATGGATCTTACCCTTATGAGTTTATGTTTATAATGCTCAGTTCACATTTAGGGACATGTTATCACAATGATAGGTTTTAACTTAGATATAGCCTGTACAACAATAGCTACTCGCCCTAATTTCATCTTATCTACACTATGACCCTTAGCCCTAATATATCCATGTTCCCACTTAGGGTTATATGTAACCACACAACATTGGTTCTGATTTTCAGTTCCTAATAGCCTGGAGTGCTGCATGGCACCTACGAATGAAATACATAAAAAGACATCATGATGGAGCCATGGTGGAGGACACCCACTCTCCAACTTATTTTCTAGGGTAAGGGGTTTCACAAGTGATGCTCAGCATTTTGAAGGGCTACACATTGGTGGCATGTGTTCAGGCATTGCAGAACTAACTTCAAGTGAAAATAATAACAGCTCCCAAGGATAAGTGGGTGGAAACAGCTGAAATCATAGTCATCTGACTAGCCCTTTGCTGAAATTGGGACCTAGACCAGGCTACTTTGCCATTTTAAAAAGGCTTGGATTCTTTGGCTACTGAGGTGTAAAAAGTGGCAAAGTAAGGTCTTATGTTTTAGGCAACTTTTCAATTGTAATTGGTTGCATATCATTACTAACACAGAATCTTTTGTCTTTGGGTCAGTTTTAATAATAAAATTTGCACGTGACCAATGAGATATTGAACATGCACTAGGGGGGATGAGTGTGGGCACAATTTTATTTTATTTGGGTTCCTACCATGATCCCAATGATGTTCTTCAAATTCTCAATGTGTTCCCAATATGTTTCCCAAGGGTGTTTCCAATCACACCTCACTTTTATCCATAAGGTTTGCCCAATTAAGTTCTCCCCTTCTCCCCTATATGGGTTCGCCAAAGGGGAGGCACAAATTTTTCATGTAAAAGCTTCTATTGTGGGGAGCTTCCAAAGTTTCAGTTTACATTTTATTTTATTTTAGTTCTGGGCAATGGGGCCATCAAAATGACTCATTGCAAAAGGAAAAAACAAAAACTTAAGAAACATCCCATTTAATTAATAGAGGTACAGCACACATGTTTATCATTGAACACTTAAGGATAAAAGCTTCTAAATCTGTGGACATTACTCCATTGTCTCTATACTTAAAAGAGGTTTCTACAGCTTCAAATGGAACACTCATAACTTTAAAAATCATTCAAAACTTTAGAAATTAAGAAAAATATAGGGTTTGAAAATCAGGGATGTTCTATTTTATTATGTGAAATCAACACATGAAAATAATGAACGGTTAATCTTAGATGGACTTTAATATGGGCTATTTCGTTCATAAAAACCATATGCAAAACAATGGATGTGAATTTTTAAGTCCCAATGTGTTTGCAGAATTCCATATCTAAGTTCAAACACCCATAGTTTAATTCTTTTTTAAACACATTGGTTAAGGATTGGTTTTGGAAAAGATCAACTTAAATATCAAAATGGACTTTGCCTTTTAGGATATGCAAAATTAATCTATGGTGGCATGAACTTAGATATGGAAAAGTAGGTAAACTTTAACATTGTAAATGAATTAATTTGAAATTTGAACCAGTTCATTGGGCTCAAAATACATTGGTTATGGACTTTTGAGATGGATTGTCAATTATTGTTTTTGATTCGTCATAATGTGCTTTCACCCACCATTTCTAATTTGAATAAGATTTTTTTTTAAATGATTCAAAAACTAGTTGGGAATGTATAAG
>Ga0209208_10011181_pt1 | contig 11527 bp, 11 predicted proteins | sample S1TSphfallax_3_FD_187694 | JGI IMG/M metagenome (GOLD analysis project Ga0209208, IMG submission 187694) | Host-associated microbial communities from peat moss isolated from Minnesota, USA - S1T2_Fd - Sphagnum fallax MG (SPAdes) (version 2) | ecosystem: Host-associated > Plants > Peat moss >...
GCCCATGAGGAAGGTCAGCTCCCTGGTTGCTCAATTCCTTATATCGGATGTTGGCAAAGACAAAGCCCAGGCTTCATTATCACTGTTCAAATTGTTCTACTCTGTCTTTGAGAGAGGTTTTCTGCTAACACAACAGTAAAAGCCTTATCCAGACAAAAGTGGATTGAGCAAGCTCACTGTGTTGACAAACTTGACTGTACAGTTTTGTCTGTCTCCAAAATGGGTTGATGGTATATAATCTGAATGGTTGATCTGTTGTGCTAAAATTGTGAAAGAATGTGCTATTGTTTCAGAGGCAAGGGAGCTGGTGAGAATTCTACTGGCAGCAGGAGCTCATGCAACTGCTATGGATATCCCCCGGGGTCAAACAGCATTACATGCTGCTGCTATTGCCAATGACATGGAGATGGTGAAGGTGGGTTGGATTGTTGGCTGGTGAAAAAGTTTATTAAATTTGAGCAAACAAGAAAATCTTATTGCAAGAGAAGAAACCGGAAACAACCTGGGCAAGTTATGGGTAATTTTATCCACTTCTTCTGTTCCACGTGGCTTCAAGACTACTATCACTACTACCACTACTACTATGGTTGTCCCTGACTGGGATAGTGGGCATTCTCTATCCAGGACATACTGAGCACAGGAGTTGATGTCGATGTGAGAGATATGCACACTAGCACTCCCTTGTATGTTGCATTGGCACGTGGCTCAGGGGATTGTGTAGGTCTGCTGCTAGAGAGAGGTGCCCGTTGCAACATCCAGGTATAATTGTATTCATTTCTTTGTCTTCTACCATGCATATAAACACTAAAACCTAAACCCACTCAACCATCTTTCGGTCAATTAGGTTGTTGTGCCTGATTGAATATGCTGCACAGGTTCAAAGTCATTCTGTTACCTGGAAGTTTGAGTCTTAGGCTGAAACTAGAATTTGTGGAACTTGAGAATGATCCACATTATTGGCAGGATGATGAGGGAGACAATGCATTCCACATAGCAGCTGACATGGCGAAGATGGTTCGAGAAAACCTTCACTGGATTGCTGTAATGCTGCAGCGCCCTGATGCAGCAGTAGATGTAAAGAATCACAGGTCAGGATAGAGCTGGCCCCATATAAGACTATGATTATAGGCATGTTAACTGGTATTTGAGAAAATGCAAGTTGGGTTTTTTCTGAAGCCTCCTGTCGGTATCTTGCTAGCTTGGGGTGGTGGTATTCATATTGAAAATGGATTGATTTTGGGGCAGTGGCAAAACCTTGAGGGACTTGTTGGAGGCGCTGCCTTGTGAGTGGCTTTCTGAGGACTTACTTGAAGCACTCTCCTTCAAGGGTATTCAACTCTCACCTACCAAGTAAGTCACCCTTTGGAAATTGGTGTGTTGGTTTGCTCAGTAATTTTCAGTAATATCTGCAGTATTGCGATCAGACAGTTACTGGATGTATTTTTCTTTTCTGACATAGGGGATAACCTAGTGTTCTTCTTTGACCAATTGGTGGTGTTTGATTGTTTGACAGATTTGATGTTGGGGACTGGGTGAAGTTCCGAAGGTGTGTGAAAGTGCCCAAGTTTGGATGGCAGGGAGCAAATGACCAAAGTGTTGGTTTTGTGCAAAGTGTGGAGGGTGTTGACCAGGTCATCATATCCTTTTGTACTGGTGAGGCACGGGTGCTGGCTGATGAGATTCTCAAGGTGGTGCCTCTTGATCGTGGCCAACATGTCCGCTTGAAAGCTGATGTAAAAGAGCCAAGGTAAATTATTTGAGTGTTTTTTTGTGTTGGGTTTGAAGAATCTCTTTTGAATTTTCTCACAATGTGCTGTAATATGGGATTGACTTCTCTCTAGGTAAAGACTAGCAATTTTGCATTTTGCACGCAGGTATGGATGGCATGGGCAGTCACAGGAAAGCATTGGTACAGTGCTATGTATTGATGATGATGGGATCCTAAGAGTAGGCTTTCCAGGGGCCTCACGAGGCTGGAAGGCAGACCCTGCTGAGATGGAGAGAGTAGAGGAATTCAAAATTGGTGACTGGGTTCGTATCCGCCCATCTCTCACCACTGCCAAGCATGGTCTTGGGCCAGTCACACCTGGCAGCATTGGAGTTGTTTACAGCATCCGACCTGATCATAGTTTGCTGCTGGACTTGAGCTATCTCCAAGGCCCTTGGCATTGTGAGCCTGAAGAGGTGGAGCCTGTGGAACCATTTAAGGTACAAAGATGTACTTTCTCAGGGGGGAGATGGATGTTTTGGTCCATTTGGTGAGAGCAAGTTTATTGAAACCAAGTGGGCTAAACATTCTACATTTTGTTTCTCATGCCAGGTGGGAGATCGTGTGTGTGTAAGAAGATCAGTTGCAGAACCACGATATGCTTGGGGTGGGGAGACACACCACAGTGTTGGTAAGATTAGTGAGGTGAGCAGTGATGGCTTGCTCATGATCGACATCACAGGTCGTCCCATCTTATGGCAAGCTGATCCTGCAGACATGGAGAAGGTTGAAGAATTCAAGGTGTGCTCTTGTACTTAGGAGGTCGTGGTTTAGCTCCATAGATTGACCATTGAATACAATGTCCCTTTAGATCCTGCTGTGAAGATAGTCAGAAAATGTCGTCAACAATTCTTGGATGATGGTGTCTGTGGGTACTATAGAAATGGAGACATTTGATTTCACATGGGGCTGATCTGTGGATTATAGGTTGGTGACTGGCTTCGGGTGAAACCATCAGTTTCTTCCCCCAAGTATGGATGGGAAGATGTCACACGAGGGAGCATTGGGGTGGTTTATTCTCTGGATGAGGAGGGCGACATGGGAGTTGCATTCTGCTTTCGCAGCAAGCCTTTTCCATGCTCAATCACTGATATGGAGAAAGTTAGCCCTTTTGAAGTCGGTCAAGAGATTCATATCTTGCCCACTGTTACAGAGCCGCGCCTTGGCTGGTCCACAGAAACCTCTGCAACCTCAGGGAAGATTGCACAAATCGACATGGATGGTACCCTCAATGTAATTCTTTTCTTTGCCTTACCTGATCCTCTGCAGGTTGAATGGCTTGGATAGTATTTGGTCAGTTGTGTATCCACCGCTGTATATGCACGATCTTCTTTGTAGCTCAACACAAAGAGTAGCTAGTGTTTGATGCATGTGTTTTTGCTTCAAGCTGTCTAACTGCTTCCAACAAGTTTTATTCATGCTGATGCTACAGGTGCGGGTTGCAAACCGGAGCACATTATGGAGAGTGGCACCAGGTGATGTGGAGCAGCTTTCTGGGTTTGAAGTGGGTGATTGGGTACGGCTGAAAGTGTCTCTCCGAACTAAGCCCAGTTATGATTGGCATGGAGCAGGCAAAGAGCAAATTGCAGTGGTGCACAGTATCTCAGAAGCTGGCTACTTGGAACTTGCTGGCTGTTTCAGAACAGGCCGGTGGATGACTCACTATTCAGATGTAGAGAAAGTGCAGACACTCAAAGTTGGGGAGCATGTGCGGTTTCGGGAAGGAGTAGTGGAACCACGTTGGGGATGGAGGGGATGCTCATCTGCCAAGAAAGGAGTTATCATAGGGGTTCATGCAGACAGTGAGGTACGAGTTGCATTTCCTGGGCTGACTACCACATGGCGGGGGGACCCAGCTGATTTGGAGAAAGAAGAGATGTTTGAAGTAGGAGATTGGATCAAGATCCGGGAGGATTTGGAGGAACCTCTGCATGGATGGAAAGGTGTGTCTCCTGGCCGCATTGGCGTCATACAGGGTACATCGTATGAGAATGAAGAGGATATTGAGGGTACAGAATTGCTTATTGCATTTTGTGGCGAGCAGGAAAGATGGCTGGGATTGGCTAACGAAATTGAGAGAGTGAATCCAATACAGATTGGGCAGCAGGTGCGAGTGAAGGCATCTGTGAAGCAACCACGGTTTGGATGGTCAGGCCACAGCCATGGTGACCTTGGGACAGTCACCTTGATTGATGCTGATGGGAGGCTGAGAATACACTCGTCAGTTGGTTCACAGAAGACATGGATGCTAGACCCATCAGAGGTAGAGGTTGTGGAAGAGCGCCCTCTTTGCATTGGGGAATGGGTACGCGTTAGGCAGTCTGTTCCTACTCCTGTCCATCAATGGGGGGAAGTTACACATAAGAGTATCGGGATTGTGCACCGCATTGATGAGGATGGAGACTTGTGGGTTGCTTTCTGCTTCTTGGAGAGACTCTGGGTGTGCAAACCAATGGAGATGGAAAGAGTGGATCCTTTTAGAATTGGTGACTCCATCAGAGTGAAAAGATCAGTTGTCACTCCACGTTGGGGGTGGGGTATTGAAACATATGCCAGCCGTGGTGTGGTATCAGGTGTTGATGCTGATGGGAAGTTGAGAATTCGTTTTGGCAGACGTGAGGGCAGGTTGTGGGTAGGAGATCCATCTGATGTGGAACTTGACCCTGATCCTCCCTGACATCAGGAGGCACCAGACATGGGCACAAGTCTCTGTTTCCTCAGTTTTTTCCCACATCTTGTTGCCCATCTCCTCACATGCCAAATTCTTGTCATCATCATCAATGGAGTGTTGCTAGTGTCACCTCATCTGTGGGATGGGTTTGTGCCACTGCAACAATTTGACGGGTGGACTCAAATGACAAAGAGGACCCAGACTTCCTGCAAGTCATTCTTTCTGTCAGCAGCCCTAGTGCTGCTGCTTGCTTCAGAAAGGTTACCAGACTTGGAGGTCCGAGGTTCAACAGTTGACAACAGCTTGCACCCCTCCTGGGTGACCATGAAATGCTTGAAAGGCACTGGAACATGAACCATCCTCTCCTGGTGAATTTGAGCAAGTCTACATTCAGCTGCCTTGCGTGTAATTTCAAGATACAGAATGTAATTTGAGCTCTCAATTGGTGGGTTGGCTCACTTGTGGAGGTCCTTGGAAAAAAGATCCAGTGGTGCATACCTGCACTCCCTTACCATGTTCGTCCCTCCCTCACAAACTTGCTTGATGTTTCAAAGACTTTCAGCTATCTTTGTCCATGAGATTTTCTTTACAAATATTAGCAAGAAAGTATACTTATGTGATGGATTGTCCAGGTGGACTTTCTGATCAGTCACCTTGTGCAAAATGACTGCTTTGGTGCTGATAGTAGAGTCTGTAGAGAGGTAGACAATGGGAGTTAAAGGTTGGTCAGTGATGAAGTTCCAAGTTCATATCTTTGCACCCAAATCTTCATCTCTTTTGGAAACTGCACATGTCTGAACCTCTTTCACTTTACAAGTATTATGGATCTTATGTAAAAGGTTAATTGATGCTCCCAGAGGATTGTTCTTGCGATATCACTTACATACAGGACAGGAGAGACACACACATGGTAACAGCAACATGTCCGTGGAATTCAATGAGGTGGGTTATTAAACTGGAAGCATCTTGACATTGCAAATTTTTGAGAGTTTGAATAGGGCTGAATGGTTTGAAATGTGAGGCTTTGAATTCATGTATTAGTGCTGATTAGCAAACTGTCTTGCTGCAAAGGAGGCTTGTCTATGTATGTGTCTGTGTATACAAATAGTGGTGTTCTGTTGGAATCTTGCCACTGTATTGCCAATGTGTTGTAAGTAATAGCGGTGTCAACTTTGGCATGTGTAATAAGTTTACAAGAGGAGAGTCTCCTTGCACACAACTAGAAACCTTTGGAATTGTCTAGGATTGATGGTTAACCCCCATATTACTATGTGTTGATTTAGCATAAACAGACTTGAAAATTGTTCCTCTAACACATGCACACACCTTACTAAATTAAAATTTTAATTAATTACCTATAGTAAAAATGGTTCTAAATTCTATAACATTTGCTCCTTTGGCTTGGAAGTTGTAAAATCATAAATGTGCACATAGTGCTTTATGACAGTACCAAAAGTGCATCAAGGGCCATATGTGGGTTAAGGTGTGGTTACAAAACAAACACCAATCTTAATACATAGATCTTGAGCCTATAAAGGAGTAGGTTTAAGAACCCCCTTGCTCCTACACCTTGCAACCTACTAATGTTTAGGTTGATGAGAATGTTCCCCAAAGGGACATTCCCTAAATGCTTATTCGGGGATATACTAATGTATAGGTTGATGACAATGTTCTCAGAGCGACATTCCCTGAATGCTTGTTGAGGGACACATAATAAAATTATCTGTGAAGTCACCCTCTCTTTCACCCCCTATCCTCTCTGCTTTGCTTTCACCCAGTATCCCCTCTTTCAGTGGTATCTGCAAAGTAAGAATTTTTTATTAATCTCAGTATAAAATGCTGAAACTCAGCATTTAATGCACAAGGTTCGAGGGTAATTATAGTAGTTGTGCAGGTAGGAGCAGTGAAAATATATGTAGCAGCAGTGGAGGAGCACAGGAGAAAGGAAAGAGGCGATGAAACTCAGTTTACCACCCAAATTGGTGGACAAACTAGTTTCGGTCTCAGTTACTTCGTTTTGTAAAATTTCATTCCCAGTTACGCGTTTGATTCCCTATTATGCCGAAACTGGCCGGTCTTGCCCCCCTAATCGCCTTACTTTACATATATCTTTAATATGTATTTTCAACTGTGGATTATGTGCAACTACTATTTGCATATTTTTTTCAGCTCATTCTTAGATTCTAATAGCTCACCACCTTCTCAATTTTGTCCATCTCTATCCCACTCTCAATAGAAATTGTATAGAGACGAAATTGCAAAGTGAAAATGCACAATGAAAATTGTATAGTGGAAATGCATAATGAATATTACAAAGTGCAAATGCATAATGAAAACTACAAAATAAAAATTACAAAGTGAAAATGCATAGTGAAAATTACAAGGAGAACTTCCACACATATTTGTTAAATAATAAATAATTAATTTTGAAAAATCCCATTCAAAAACAAAATCTCGAAGATTCCACATGCTTAGGGTAATACCCTGGCCGTAGAGCATTATACCCCGTGAACTCAGGATGGAGCAGTGTAACTAACGACCAAGGTAGGCCAGTAGGGTGTGGCATCCTGCTTGCTTGTAGGGTAAGAAATTCCAATTTTTGTAATTTCCCGCTCTACAAGCTGAACACCCTTTCATACTGGCCTGGCCTGCCCTGCGTGGGGGCCAGATTGAACCAGCACCCACCACTGCACCCATGTGTATGGATGGATGGTGCACTGATGGGCGAACCTTTTTCGTCTCTGCCTGTCCCTGGGCTAACCAAGGTGGCGAACTCAGGTTCACCTTTTTTTTTGTTTTTTTTCAATTTCTTCAGCCCATGTTCGGTTTCTTTTTTTGGGATTTTTTTTTTCCCTCGCTCCCCACACCTGCCTAGGTCTCACCTACCTAACTACATCATGTAATATAAACTATTTCAAAGTTCTAACTATGAAATAGAGAATTTTTTTTATGATGAAGGTATTGCATAGAAGCATGCCTTTAGGTTTTAATGGAACTTGCATAGACATTTGGATTACAATTGCAATACCCTCATGTATTAGCAATACATCCAATCAATTTTTTGCTCAATGCAAAATTCACATACATTACATATGGATCCTAATAACCTTGTGTATGTACAAATAACATTCAAACTTTTTACAAGTAAATATCTTTGCATACATTCATTTCAAATGCCAATGGGCCATATCCATGGAGGTTAAATTAATCTACAAGAATGTGGCATGGAAAATTCATGGATGTCATACACATGGTACAAAATGTGCATTAGTCAAAAAATGGAGTGTCAAGCTAACCACTCTCACCCTCACTTTCATTAAAAATTTCATTAAAAATTTCACTTATAGATTTCACTGATAATCATTTTGCATTCCAATAATGTGTTGATGTATTCTTTGCATATTGAACATACTGTTGGGTGTATAATTATTGGTTTGCCAAAACTGTTTTTACTGAATCATCTATGAAGGTTTCCTTGGTAGTACCTCCAATCTTAAAGTGGACATACACACAAACCAATGAGTATAATTTCGAAAACACATGTTTGAAACATAATGCAAATTTGAAGTAAAAATTGAATGTGATGGAACTTATTGGTTATGAATCAACTCCAATTCATACTAATTTACAAGTAGAGTGATCTCCTTTTTGCATTCCTTTTTGGAAGAAGATCTTGTCCAATTCCAACTTTCCCAAGCATTTTTGAAGCCCTTTGCATAGGAGATTTTGCTAGTTCGAATTACACCAGCAAGATTTTCATCCTTCTTTAATTTGGTTATTACATCAGGGGAGGGGGGTGGATGCCACACCCCATGTTGGAATGCCCAATAGAATGACATGATATTTTGCTGAAATTGTTGAGAATTGTACTCCCAACTTATGATAAACTATTTATTGTCTCAACCATCGGGTCATTATTACATATACACAACAAAAGGTGTACTTTGCATACTTCTTCCTCATGTATTGAAAATTTGAAAAATTACATTTAAGACTGCATAACCTCATTTTAAAAATAAAATAAAATAAATAAACAGAAAAGAAGTGCCAAATATTGTAGTATCTGGGTGGGTTTGGCACACAAGTGCCGAATAATTAATTTATTTTAAAATTAAAAATTCCCCATGCGAGTTTTTGATTTTGAACCTTTCAAAATATAAAAAATTTACATATTAAATTTGAACTCAATTTCACAGTTCTCTTATTGTCCTTGTGATCATTGTGTTCACAACTAATTGCTTATCTGTATTATGCTAGTGTGTGATTCCAGATTTCAGCTTGAAAAACTTTGGCAAAATAAAAAATAATTCAATTGATGGCAAAGTCACCCATGTACTATGGTACAATAAAGACCATAGTAAGTTTAGAGTCGTTTTATGTATTATTGCCCATGAATTCATCTTTCTGTCAAACATTTTCTACTCTGCCCAAGTGGAACCAAGGTTAAGTTTTCTCTGTAAGATAAGGCAAGTCGAATTAAAATTGCCACTATTGTTGAAAAAAAACATTTATGGCCATTGTATCATCCAATAAGACCATGAGTGTCCCAAGTAGTTTTTATCTTAAAACAAAGCTGATTTATGTTCACGACCTTTCCACAAGAATATTGGCTTGCTGTGTGTTAACCAAAAGTGCATCTCATTTTCTGGCATCAACCTTGTAGACTTGTAAACTATTTGGGTAAAGGTGAAAGGAGTTTTGAACATGTGAAAATGAATTTTGATAAGATGAAACCAAGAAAATTCACACACATGTATGCATCTATGTACATGAATGATCTGACATACAAGTTTGATTAATGATTTGTAAACATACACAAACTTATAATATCATAAAAATATAGAATAGTAGCAAATCAAATTGCTGTACTATGCCATTTTATGGAAAATATTAATGTCCAATGCAATTTGCATTGCAAAAGCCATAGATATTTCAACTTCATGAAGTACTTCGAGATATTTCCTAGTTCATTTGGAGGGCACCTTATGTTTTCTGATTATCCCTCGGCCCACTCTTAAGTAGTGGGTGTAAAAGGCCACCCCTCTCATATCTTGTGACTTAAATATGTTTAGATTTATGATAATATTTGCTGAGTGTGCTTTGCAATGGGCGGGGACATTCCTAAGATGTGGGCTGGATTCAGCTATCGCCTCCTCCTAGGGCCCTTGTACTTTAGAAATGCCCCTTGAGCTTGGCCATTATCCTACACAAAAATGTTCCATGGTGCTTCCACTGATAAAGAATGGATTAAGTATTTGAGATGCAAATATCATAATTGAAATAAGTATATATTGGTTGTAGGTTAAACTTTTTATGAATGCAAAAACTAAGTAAAGAGTTTCAAATCTAAACCCACAACTCTCATGTAGCCATGCTTGCATGACCCCAAATCATAGAACATCTAAGTGAAATGGAGCTTGGTTCAAGGACATTGTTATAGAAAGCACACATCATTGATTCTATTTATCCAGAGACCGATTTGTCATGAACTTTTTCTTTGTAGGTAATTTGGGCTGTGCTGATCCAAGGTAGCAACATCGTGATGGATCTTTTTCAAGTTTTTGCATCAGAAAAATCTGGATCTAATCTGAGGAAAGAGGAGGCTAAGTATGTTAGCAGTCTTATCCTTCAACTTCTGTTTTTTTTGTGGGACACCATCTAGCTGAAAAAAACTTCTGTGGCTTATGGCCAATCTTTCCATGGATTTCCACATTCAACTAACTGTTGTAGTGCTATTATAGCTTTTGAAGGTAGGAAGTGTTATTACATTCAACTTCCACCATGTGAGCTGCCTATAATTTGTTAGATTAATTAGACATCGCAATTTTTGTGTTGAGTTTGCTCATTTGGCTTCTCAGTCTAACCTGGGGAAAGACTTAGCGTCCTTTCAGAGTTACAAGTGAGTGAGGAAGAATTACTCTAAGCATCATTCAGACCTCCGAGCTGGAGCTGTATGTTCGTCTTGAAGAAAGCCAAGCAATGTTATCACCTCATGTCTGTTGGTTGTGATTTCAGAAAATTTCCTACTAGGAATTGCAGCAGGGCTTTAGCCATGTAGTGGTCATGTGGACACATTGCTGTCCATGAGTCCTCAGTTACAACAGATAAGAGTTCAACCTGTATAAATGCCCAGTTTTTCACCCAGCTCCAACTGTTAATTGGGTCTACTGCAAGCTTGAGTACAAGGTTGGTGGTGGACAATGGGAGGAGTGAAAAAATGACAATGTTTGAGCTTTGGACCACATGGATTGGTTGGATGTTTAATTGAATGTTCCAGGAAGGAGGCCGCATACATTTTCCTGTACAGTGAAAAACATTGTGATAGTTTTACTGTCATTGATCGTGTGCACACAACTCTTGTGAGATCAGGTCGAATTGCTTTAAGGTCCAAGTCTATGAGCTGACATTACCTCAAGAATATAATCTTTTCAGGAGTATGTATGGCTGTTGTTATGATAGTGTGCAATTCAATTATACATAGACTGAAATGCTTTTGTTAAAATCTATATTATCTTCAAATTTCACAAGAATCATCCATGTGTCCTTTCTCTAAAGTCCTTTAAGATTTCACAACATCAACCTGCTTCATATGATTTTTAGAAGGAATAGGTGGACAAATATAATCAGTACAGTTGTTCTGGGGGCCATGGTCTGTGCATATCATTAGCATGCAATGTGAAATTCGTGTGACAGGTTTCTAGGACATTGTTGAACCTTCTCCCAGTGTTTTTAAACAGATGCAATCATGTCCTTAACATTTTCTAGGGCTTGTTCAATGACACACAGGACATGCCCAAAATACTTCTGTGCCAAATGCTAATTACCCAAGAGTTTATCCAACATAGACACTATGCAAACTATGTGAAGATTCTGCAATTACAATAGAATTTATTTCATTTTCATAACAGATCCACCCTGCCCTTGAATTATCACCTCTTTGAATCTTCAATAAATGCAACCAGTTTCAAGCTTTGTTCCAAGAGATTTTCATCTATAAAATCACATGGTACAGGATTTATAGTGGTGTTCACTCTATTCACAAGTGTGAGTCCATGTATTCACCATCAGCTCTTTGATCTTCCAGCACA
>Ga0209208_10011182_pt1 | contig 11525 bp, 2 predicted proteins | sample S1TSphfallax_3_FD_187694 | JGI IMG/M metagenome (GOLD analysis project Ga0209208, IMG submission 187694) | Host-associated microbial communities from peat moss isolated from Minnesota, USA - S1T2_Fd - Sphagnum fallax MG (SPAdes) (version 2) | ecosystem: Host-associated > Plants > Peat moss >...
GGGGGGGGGGTAATGTTAAGGGAATAGGAAAATTACATAGTTTATGGGATTATAAGATATTACAAATAGGAATACACCATTGGACACTTGAGGGGTTTGAATTTTGTTTTCTTATTCATGTTGATGGTGACTTGGGGACTATCTAAGGGAGAGAGTTTTTGGAGTAAAAGTAGAGATATAGACTTTGTAGAGGAACTACATGTTATGGTGATGAATACCATAGATTGAACTGGTTGTTTTGATTACACTTCCATTAATCTGATGTGTGAATCATTTGTAGTCTTTAATATCATGAATAATAATTGTAAATATGTTTGGAGTTTTGAACATTGTGTTTTAGATTATAGATTATGGTTATCAGAAATAACCATGAATTTGGTGTATTGTTGAAGTGCAGATGTATGTGTGTTTAAAATTAGTGCAGAGTTGTGAATGAGTGTATGTTTGTAATGCAAAATTGTTGTTATAGTAAGTGTGGAATTGTTATGGAATAATTAAATCCACATATACCGATCTTCATTTTTCAAAATAACATGCAAGTTAAAATTCTTAAACTGATCAAACCTTTTTTGCAAATTTTAAAAGCTTAAACACATCAAGTTCACAATATATATCACCACTACAAAATGTGGGTGTAGTTCATTAGTCCCCATTCATTAAGTCGATGAATTCACTACTTCCCCACTAGGTCTTATTCACTATGACCAATGAATTCCCTCAAAATCCAATGAAATCACTTGGCATACAAGGACACCTTTTGTTGTAATGTATGTTCACCATTATGTTTGATCCTTGTTTCAAATCTTTGGGGGTTGTGGAGAATTATGGTATGTGGGGATTATAAATTCATATTATTTTAAAGCATTATGAAAATATGGTAATACTTTTTCTAATGATAATCTTTGAAGTACAAACCCTATTTTTTAAACATGTGTAGTAGCAATAATGGATTTGGTGATTTTATTGAAGAACTAATAAGATTTTTGGTGTTGGTTTATTTATGGAAAAGTCTTCACATGCACTTATTGGGTGAAAACACATTTCAATGGCCAAAAAATGTTGTTACAAATATTATTTTTCAAAACTATGTAATTCCAGCTTCCACCAAGCCAATATTAAAATATTTTTAAAATAAATTATGTTGAAAATAAGGTAGTTCAATTGCCAAATAATGTAATTATCAAAGGAAACTACATTTCTTGATTAATATTAAGTGATTAAAAAATATATTTGTGAAAAAATAGGACATGTACAAATATATTACAAAATGTCAATATACTTTTTAAATGATTCAAATAATTTCAAAACTTGATGAAATATTTGGTTATATATTGAACATGAATTAATTGTACCATTTGAATTACAATTTGACTCATGTGATTTCACAAAAAACATTTGGATGAGTTTTCCATTCAGATGAACATAATTGTGTTGAAAAAAATCATTTTGTTGAGAAATTACTTTCATTTGAAAGATAATAATAAATATGTCGAAGACCTTTGTATCAAAATCCATTTTATATGTTTATCAAAATGCTAGATGAAATCAGAGAAGAATTGCCCCCAAAATAATACAAAATGTACCCAAAAAAAAAACATTTTAAAATCCGAAGCGGCCCCCCATAATGTGTTTTCACCCTATCGTTCAAACCCTATATTTATTCAAAAGGTTACTTTTAACTCCTATTACATGTGCTAATCCTTTAAGTAATTTGGTTGTGGATACATGAAAATCAATCCCCAAATGTTGTTGGCTTCTTTGTTTAAAAATCTTGGGAATTTTGAGGTCAAATATTGAAATTGAACACATTGAAATTCAGGCTTGTTAGTGTGTTGATAGGTCCAAATTGTTGCAAGTTATAGGTGGAGAAATTAAATCACATCATCATTGTGGTGAAGAATTGGCTTGATGATCCCCACTTGAATTGTTTTCAATAGAAGGATTTGATAGACCTTATTAAAGTTGAAATTTTGTTACTTGAAGAAAATTATGATTTGATTAAAAAATCAAATTATTTTGAACAATTGGAACTAGATAGTGATTAGGTTTGGCAAGGTGATATCAGAAATACATATTTTTTCAATTTTTAAAAATTTGATTGTAATTTCAAATTTAAATGACAATTTACATTTGAAAGAATTTAGTCTTTGTGTTCATGTAGATTTTACTATTGGATTTCATCAACAATAGGGATGATGGCTTTTAGTTGTGTTGTGTTGGTTTATATGTTTTTGTGTTTTAAGTGGGGTGTGGTTGTTGGGAAACTTATGTTACATTAATTAGAGTTGTTTTAATAATTGGGGTTTAACTCCTTCACAAGCTACTCGTTTTGTTAAAAAAATATTTTTATGTAGGGCAAGTGTGTGATTGCAAAAGTTAATTTCAAACATCCAAAATTTATCCCTAAACTTTGTACATATCTTGTAGTTAGTTTGGATTTGAAAATCGACAAATCCATATCTACCAAATGAAAATAATGAAGATAAAAAAAATTCCATCATTAGAAACATTGTTGATTATTTTTATGCATATCCTTCTATTAGAATATTTTTAAAAATATGCCATATTGATTACCTAGGCAAACCTTCAGAACTTCATATCTAGACAACACTAATACCAGCCATCCACACGTGTATAATATCTATCTACCTAGCAATCAAATTTTAAATCACCAAATCTATACCTACCTTACTGACTTACATACTAATCATGGTAGGATGTTGGACACACCCCATCAAACTTTAGGAAGGGGTGTTAGAAAAAGGCATGCAATGCCCTGCATGATTTTGTTATAGGGTTTGACTAAAAACTGGAAAAGTGATAGGTAAATTCAAATTTTGATGCAAAATTTCAAGCAGTAGAAAGTAGGGTAATGTGAATGACTAGATCCTACTTCCCTAAGGTTTGTGGGTTCAAATTTTTGAGGAGGTTCCAAAACATCTTGTTTCTTTTAATTAAAACATGAACCATACAATTTTGCACAATACAGTACAAGGAACAAAATGACAATCCCCACAAAGTTCAATGGGGGTGTTAACACCCACATAATCATGTACATTCCTGAGCTCTTACCTTTGAAATTTTGTACCCACTTAACCATATATCATTCTTTTCTCTATGAACTTCTTGTGGTAGTGTGATTGGGGATCATCCTCTAAAAATTCTAGTATGAATTGACAACAACTATCCAAATTGTTGATTTTGGAGCATTTTTCTACATTTTTACCAAGTTCTTTTTTTAAAATTCAAAAACTGACCCCAAAATTTGCAAAACATCATTTCTTCATGTATTTTCACTATTTTGAGAGAAGATTCACCTTTAGGAAAACAAAGTGCATAGTTCATGTTCTAAACCATATCTAGCTATTACACATTCAACTGTTATTTCACCATAGATAAATAAAAAACAAATTCAAACCACCAAATGTAACAATCCCATTGATCTTTAAAACTTTAAAAAAGTCTTGATGCTTACACACAATTCTATTTTGCTGAACATTGAAAATAATGGTTCATTTCTAGCATTTCCATTGGTTCTCTAAGATTTTGACAACATTCTCACAACCCTACCAAACCCTATTACACTTTTAATTGGTAGTTCACTCAAGAGAGCTAAGAAAAAAAAATCAGACCACCAAATCCAGCAATTTCATTGGTCATAATATTTTTTCTGTACACCTACGCACAAGCCTATTCTACATCCTCAGTATATTAATATTATAATATAATCCTTGTCTTGATAGGCCTTGGATGAACCAGCAGCCACACTGTTACCAAAGCAAAATCCATGGTACCAGTTTATGTACAAGATAAACATGTACAGGATGGTGCAATCAGCACTGGAGAGTCCTGCGCCACATGATCGGCTAATGGTTTATTGTACCCTCCCCCTTTTCAGGGCAGATGTGATCCATTGGCCAGTTTGCAAGTGTCGGATCTTCTGATCATCATGCTCCCTTTCAAACTTGGACTTCTTTTATCAACGAGTTAGCGTATGTCTCTTGCTCTTGTTTCGTACGAATCACATACAAACTCACTTTTCAGAAGTGTACATCTTCTACTTAGAAATGAATGAATTGTTGTCTTCTCAGCCATAGAAATTTCCTCTTGAATGGAAGTCATGCTGGTACAAAAATATCCGAAAGAAAGGCGGGCCTTTAAGATATGTAACTGTTAGTAAATACTCTCTATCCTTGCAAAAAATGTACCTTTTGAAAGATATGTAGCTTTCTGATATGTATTCATTTTTAAAAATAAGAAACAAATTAGAAAATATGTAACTTTTAATGAGCACTCACCCCTAAATGCCCAAGCCTTTTGCACAACCATTTTAACTTTATCAAAGCCTTTGTTAAAATTTTAGTCAAATCTATTCATCCACAAATGTGATCATAGTTATAAAATTTTCAACCAAAATCCAACAAGGGGTGATGATGTAACAAAGCTGGATTGAGGTCCAAGAAGGTGTTGCCTAAGGTCGAATCTAAAGCTGTGCCAACCAAACAAAGATTCTTGACATGACATTAATGTGTGCATCCTAATATGGCATGCACAACGACCAAGTACAGTACTCATAAAACAAAATTCAAGTCAAAATGTGATTTTTCTAGTAATAATGAAACCTTCCAATTCTAAAATGTGAATGTGAAGATCCTTGGAAATTGGTGACAACTTCAAAGGGATCCCAATGCCAAAACTCAAGTTACTCCTTGAGTTTCAAGAGTTAATAGTACCTTTTTACCCACCTATGATTCCCTCCACCTCCATTGATGCAATCCCAAATGTGAGTAGTTGGGTTCATCAGCTAACGAGCTCAAGTCAAATGCAGGCACTTATTTTTATGAGGACCGCCCAAATCTATGTGGAAATTTGCGATAATAGGCCATTAGAAAATTCTCTAAAAACCTGTATGCCCCCAAAAAGAAAACCAAAAAATATTTAAAATTTTGTCACCCACATCCATTTGAAATTCAAAGAAAGACATCGATTTTGACTTATGGGTTGATATATTTCTAGAACTGGGTCACAGTCTTTTGTTGGGCTTGCCTACCAAGGCAAGGATATTGTGTTCAGATCCATTATAGAGTATAGTAGCTTAATGGATTTTGGCCCTTAGGTAGTAGGTCTATTTTTATATGAGGATTTTTGAGGATTTTTGGAAGATGATATTTTGGCTTGTGTTAAAACTTGAGATTAATTACAGAGTTGTGATATATTGAAGGATTTTGGTTTCTTTTAGATGATCTTTTTTAAGGTTGTATTTTTGTATGGTGAAATATTTGAATTTCCATAATTATTCTTTTGCCTTAAGATACTTTTTAATGTAAATGGCAAGGCCACAGTGTGACACACCCCTTGTTTTGCTTGTTTGAAAGATAAACTTTTGAAGAGTCTTCAAATTGTGAAGGGCAATTTAGTGATCAGTCTGTCAATGTGAAGGGTACTTTCTAGAGCGGTCTTTTACAGGTGAAGGGCAGATCAGCCCTTCAAAATGAAAGCTCGATAGTAAATTTGTGGCATTCTGTAGTCCAACACTATCTACCCTGTGTTTGAATTCATACTTCTATTAGAAGCCGGCACTCAAAGATTCGTGGTAGCCTTATGTTTTTGGCTCCCTGACAGAAGTCTAGGCGAACATAATCAAAATAAAGACCTCCCGTCTGTTCAATGTCAGGCCTAAAAACGGATCTCTCTCAAGTTCAAAGAAAATTATGTCCAAATAATTCCAATTTAGTTCAGTCCAAATGGGTGGGAGGAATAATGCCTGACATGTCCTCAAGCCTGGAAAATTCATAAGCTTTTTGCCGTCTTTCTTGTTGGGAAAGGTATTAAGTGCTAACATAAAGGCTATTCTCCACATGGGAAATATTTTACTTTTCTTTTTGCACTTGAAAATCTGGAGAAACTTGGGTGAACTAGTACCCGTGTTGGTAGTTGGTACCATGGTGAAAATCCCAAAGTTCATTAAAATGATTTCTTAAGATTTCATATATCCCATTCTAAGACTAAATCAGGGTCTTTGAGTTCAATTCTAACATTTTTTGGGCTTCATATGGCCACTAAGAGGCCTTACTCAAAAAGGTGAAGGAACCAACTGATGTTGTGGGGTTCTTATATTTTAGGAGGAACCTTTGGTTTCAGTTGAAGAAAATTTCAAGGGTTGGTTAGGTATTTTCTAAAAACAAAATTGGGACCTAGTTCCAAATTTGAATTTTTAATGTGAGGGTCAGTTTTAATTTTTGTTTTGTTTTTTAAAAATTCAAATCAAGCTGGTTCTTGGTTTTGGGGTAGGTTATGGTAGGTTTCAAATAACCTACTAGTTAGGTTTCATGACATGAAACATTATTGGAAACAATGACAAAAGAGAATATTTAATTATAAAAAGTCTCAAATTGTTACAAACTCTTATCAAAGTCAAATTAAACAAAATTAATCTAGTTTTAAGCTCTAAAATAATATTAATAGTTTTTAATGAATTACTATCATTTTTTATGTCAATTGGTTTCATGTTTTCACTTCTCATGCACTTGTATGCCAATTTTGAAATATGCATATTGCCACCTTTGAATTTAGCCCTCAGAACATGCCAAACCAACCTCACAACGATGAATAAATAAAGATAAAGAGAGCAATGGTGGCAAGTACTAGTTCCAACAAGAAGACCTAACAATGAGTAGGATCATGAGATCATAAAGATTGGGAGGGTGATGGAAACATTTGTTGGTTACAATGAGAAGACATGTTAACCTTGTAGTAATCACATATCTTACCTTTACAAATATTAATCTATAGTTATTAAGCACAAATTTGATTTTTATAAGTGTTAAATTAAAATCTATAAGTATCTAGCTAATTAAATATAAATACCAATTTGACTTTTTAAAGCATTAAGTTACAATTTTTAGTTATTTTGTTAGCTAAATGTTATCATGTATTAACTATGGATCTAACTTTTATATGCATTAAAATAAATGCTAACTAACTAGTTATTAGTTAATATATTAGTTCTTATTTGGTTAGGCGACTACTTTAGTTACTAATAAAAACCACCTAGCCTATATAAGGAGGTGAGTTTGAATTTTTTTCTATTCTTTTTCGTTTGCAATAACATTCATAGAGTTGTCTTATTATCTTTTGAATTTGAATCTATAAATGGTGTTTAGTTTGGACATGCATGCATATAAATAATGAGATTATTGTATACATATTTTCTTAGAAATGTATACTTTGTTTCTTAATATTGGTGACCATCTTTTGAGCTAGGATTGAAGGTTTTGTTTATCTCCATGGGTGAGGTGATCAAAATTTAAAATCTCTAAGAGATCTTATACATTTGTAATTTTTTCCATCATGAAATTTGGATTCAAATTTTTTTGTTTTATCTCTTTGGGAAGGGCAGATCAAAATTAAAAATCTTTAAAAAACCCTAGATACATTTTGCATTTTTTTTAAAGCTTTTTATTTCTTGTATGAACAATTTTTCACTTAGATAAAGTTTTGGTATGAACTTTATTTTATTTTCAAATCTTGTAGGAAGATTTTGAGATACTAAAAAGTAATGATGGCTAATTTGATTTTTGGCAAAAGAAAATATCTCTAAATGCAACATCAACAATTAAGCATGAGTGGAAGACTTATTTTGAAATGGAAACAATTTAATGCCAAAATCACATTCCAAAATCACATCTTCAATATATTGGAGAGATTAGTGGCCAATGGGTATAGAAAAACAACTAAGCCCAACTAGAACTCACCTAGGTGAAAGTACAATCAATTAGACACAAAAAGTAAAGTTTGGCACTGCAAAATTTAGTTATTTTGAAACACACGAGCAAAAATAAATAATATATATTTTCTTTTGAAAAGGCACCCACACATACACCTAGAATATTGGTCTTGTTCTTGATATATATAATGGAATATTGAAAAATAATAATTAATGGGCTACTTGCAAGTTACTTTATGTTGACATGTTCACATGAAGGGAATTAAAAAGTTTGATGTAAATATGTCAAAATTTTATCAAAGTTTGGGTGTGGCCATTTGCTGCACTTTATGTAGGGTATACAAGCCCCAACTTTGTGATTAATGTGGTAATTTTGGAAAAAAAAAAAATTAACCTCAAATTTTGGCATTATTTCAAAAATATTTTTCATCTATTTTTTACTACAAATGAGATGGAAATAATTCCTAGTGATGACATTCTTCATTTTGCAACTTAAAATTCTTTAAAATTCTTCATTTAGCACCTTGTCATAACATTCTTTACCCGCGAATGTTTACCAAATTACATTGTTTACCAATTAAAATTCTATAAAATTCTTTAAAATTCTTGCTTCTTTGGGCTTCCATAACATTCTCGCACCAAGAATGTCATAACTATGAAATAATTAGTCTATAACTATGTTGATACATAGTAGGATGGCACATTAATTTTCCTTCCAAAGGTGCAACTTCATTCTTACTTGCATGACCAATTTTGCAAGTAAAAAAATAGATTCATTACTTAAAACTAGGGCATGTGTCAGCTGTAAAACCTAAGTTATAGAGTTATCCTATTTTGAAATGACCTAAGGCCACAAATAGAGGCTTCCCTTGCCAGTATTCTTTACATTTTGAATGTTGTGAAAAGAAGGTTGCCTCTTTGTCTTCCCATTTTGTAGACCTAATGTCTACCATGGAGCTTCGATGAGCTTTGATGAAGTATGTTGTTTTTCTCTTAAGATCCTTAGGTTGTGGTACATAGTCATGATTCTTGTTTTGTAACATTTTTTGTTTCAAATGTGAAAGGTTTTGTGCGTGCGCATTTTTTAATAGGGTTTGGTAGCATACTTATAATGATACATCAAACAATGTGGTCATGTGAAAGGATTTTTTTTTAAAGCTTAAGGATTTTTTCATGTGCTTCAAAGTCAATTTCTAAAGGAGAACATAATATTTGATGCCCACACCAAAAGCAGAGGATGGCCTAAAACCATGGTCTTTGGACACAATAACATTTGAAATACATCATTTGATTTCATTGAGCGCATTTTTCAAACAAGGGCTTTATTCAAGTTCCTTTGGTATGTTTTGCAACCTATACACCTTAAAGACATTGAAGTGAATTTAATTCAATACCTCTATGTGAGTATTAGGTCTTCCATATGCTTCTATAATTGTTTTTGCAAAACTTTGTTTTCTCATCACTGGAATTCAGAGCACTAGTTGCTTGAATTTGAACACATAGAAGTTCTGAATTCCAAATATTGTTCATACTCAAAAAAATATTTGCTTGAGTTTGAGCACACAAAAGTTTTGAGTTCCAGAGATTGCTCATATTGAGAACATTAATTGCTTTTACAAAACTCTACAACTCATTTCTTGATGCTCTACAAGTTTGTTCTTTTTATGATACTATTACACTTGATTTTGAACAAACATGTATTGTTAAGTTCTGCAATTTTTTCTCAAACAAATTTTCATGTGTTTCTTGATGTTTTCATCAAGTCACATGTTTTTTGCAAATTTCTAGGATCTAACCTTCTTCATCCATTGTAAGTGTCTTTTTTTGCTTGGAAATATCTTGGGCTAGTTTTTTTTTGTGTGCTATAAATTTAATTTGCAATGGTACTTAAGGTCTTCTAGGTTCAAGTTATAATGCCTTACATATGGGCGGGGGTGACTTTGCAGGAATTTTGACTACATATGATGGCCACTAATTACTTAAATGAACCAAGGTAGTTATGTTGACAAACATATTTTGGACACAACTATTATAAGGTAAATAGGAACATTGAGTTGTAATATATATTATTTCAAGCTCTAGTAGCATATTCCAAGAAATTGCAAGAAATTAAAATAACATGATTCTTAAAATGCAATTTCAAAAACATAAATTCATGCCTTTATTATCTGCCCACAAATGTGATTTTTTTGAACTAACGTTGTTGAAGCTAATTTATATCATCCACAATGTACTAAATACACTCACTCAAATTCAACTTTCCAAGGATTGATTTAATCCTTCCCTATCATTGGTTTTAGTGTTCTTGGGGATATAACAATGGAGAGCTAGAATCATAGATACATCTTATCCATGAGTACCTTTCCCTAAGGTCAATTTTATCACATGACATAAACCTTTAGCTAATGAAATGGATGTTTTGTGCGAGGAGGTGTACCTAAAAACAAGTCTTCATATACTTGTAACAAGGTACAAACTCAATAGTCTCACAACTATTAATATTATAATTTATAATGTCATAGTAAATAGTATTTCATTTTCAAGCAATTTCATCTTGAACAAAATTAATTATTTGTTTCATCAATGTGGGAACTAACTAGCCTACACTGAAGTATATACAATGGTTTCACATGTGAATTTTGTTATTTTTTAGTGTTTAGGTTGCTTTTCTAGATGATGTATCCTATCACTTGGTTTAATGTGCATAGATGTGTTTTGTCAAGATGGGAAGTGAAAGGAACAAGTTTGTGCCAAGAGTAAAGAGGATAAAGATTGATCAAGAACAGAAAACTTGGAGAAAGGAGTCTTTAGTAGCTAAAAAGGCTAGGTAAATGTACAAATTTTGGCAAGGGTAGAATTATTCACATTGTTAATATGCATAATTTAATCATCCAAAACCTAATAAACATAAATATAGAAAGAACCAAGTGAATTTTTCATGTCTAATTGTTACATTGCCATTTAATATTTACATCTTTCTATTTATGACAAAATAATCTACACATAGTTGGTACAAATTTTTTAGCTGCATACCTAAGTCACTATGGTTAATTTATGCTAGTAAACAATTTGGAAAATGTCCTAGTGTGTTATTTAATTTTTACATTGTGGATGTTCCTAATTCCTTCATAGGTTGCAAACTAGACAACATGAACAACAACAACAAAGACATAGAAGGTTAAGACTATAGAAAAAACAACTTAATTCAAACTATATTGCAAATGATCCTCTAATGGCAAATTTTGATCATTCTGAGTTCAATGTTAATTTGCAACCCAATTCAAGACTTCAAAGGTGGAGGAGGTGTTCAAGTGTAGTAAACAACTTTGTGCAACAAATGGATAACATACATCATTCTTTCAATGGAGTGGAAAAGTAGGAAATTGTTAAAAACTTCATTTAACATTAGGGTGTGATAAACTATAAACCACAATATGTAAGACTTGGAAGGGAAGTTGAAAGTAATTGTGTAGTATTAGATGCCATGAAAATATGTTTATGCTCAAATAACCACTACTTGACACTTTCAAAACTTGACCTTCAAAAATGTGTTGTTGTTTAATGTTGTGTCTACAAATACTAACACAAATCAAATGCATATTGCTAAGAAAATAAGGGCCTTTTGATACTATATTCAAAAAGTTATATAAATAAAAAAAGTTCGTGTTAACTAGATAGGTGAAATTTTTTGGGGTGGTGTGAGCCATGCTGTTGCAACCCCACTTTTGGAAAAGTGTGAGGATGACACTCACATTCTCGAAATGGGGACTTCGGAGTCCTTCGGGACTCCCAAAACTTC
>Ga0209208_10011184_pt1 | contig 11523 bp, 15 predicted proteins | sample S1TSphfallax_3_FD_187694 | JGI IMG/M metagenome (GOLD analysis project Ga0209208, IMG submission 187694) | Host-associated microbial communities from peat moss isolated from Minnesota, USA - S1T2_Fd - Sphagnum fallax MG (SPAdes) (version 2) | ecosystem: Host-associated > Plants > Peat moss >...
TCTGAATTGCAACTGTCCATGACAGATTATAATGGGAATGTGTCTTAGTGCACTCTAGTCTAAAAAGACAATAAACAAGGCTTTCCTGCTACACTATGCCACTGAAACAAGCCCCAGCTGAAACGCAAAACACACCAAGGCAGGCTGCACAAGATGGTGCTGCTGGGGTGTCACAGCCAGCTTTTGAGAAAACTTCCGCACATGTCATTCCATCAGCACCCGGTACAGGCAAGGTATACAACTCCAACCACACCTACAGGGACCAATTACACAGGCACTAGCTGATTCAATGGCAATTCTTACAATTTCTCTGCTGCTTTCAGTGGTGGAACAGTTCCTACAGAACTTCTGTTCAGCACCACTCAAGGAAATAGAGCTCCACTTGGTGCTACATATGGAAGTACTTCAGGAGGCAAAAACTCAACAAATGTATAATGAAGTGTGCTCTCCGACTGGTTACAAGAACAACCCAGATCTTCAGTCAACATTGGGCAGTGGAACTCTCAGCCGTCAACATCTCAAAGCGGACCTCACAAATTGGAAGGACAGGTATTCAATCTTTCCTCCTCAGACTTTATGTATTAATAGAGTCATGGTTACATGACCAAAGGTTCACAAAATGGAGATTGAGCTGCAGGGCCTAAGATTTGAGCAAGGAAGTGGAAGGACAGGTGTTGATTCTTTCCTTCTTGGACTTGGCGGTTCATATTCTACCAAATCGTGGCCTTGCTGTAGATGTCTGTGGCAGCAACAATGTCGGTGTGAATTATGAATGCTCCGAGACTATTCTTGAATCAGGATGGTGCCTTCTCCTCCTTGCTGATGAGTGAAAATGATGAAAACTGCTGCAAAAATAGATGTGCAATGTGAAAAGTTGGTTAAAAAGAATGGCAGATATGTCTGTCTTCATTAATCTCCACCTAAAGTAACAGGCAATCCAAAAGTGATTGCAAGACAAAACAAAAATAGAAGAGGCTCAGTCCACTAACCAGAGTTTGCAAGTGAGCGCAATTGGTGAAGAGCATGCGAAGCAGCAAGGGAGGAAAGGAAGACTTCGACCAAGTTCTTGCACCCACATGCCTCCATCGCCTTCAACGCCCGAGAGTATGCATTCAGCCTGCATTTACGTATCCGAAATCCACCCCACACTCATTCCAGTAACTACAGATAAGACACAAGAAGATTGCTAACTCCCTGCTTGAGTATCCCACACACAGCACGATGTCTTTTATGTCTAAAATGCCAAATGTAATCAATACACTACACAGGCTGCAAAAATCACTGGCATTTTCAGCCAATGTTGTGCTGTGTTTAAGACATGAGTAGAGAGAAGACAAGACTGACCTTCTGAGGGATGAGCAGCCAGAAACTTCCAGATGCAAATAGAGAAGCTTGTGGAATGTGAATTCTTTCCGGTTGTTCACAACCTCCACCTCGGAGGTCTTGAAGGCCGGTGGCCAACTCCAGGATATTTGAAAAAGTAGATTGTGTAAATGACCGGCACCCTTGTTACGTTCCGATTCTTCACAGTACCACAACTGAACCTCCTCGATGTCTCCAAGTTGTCTGGAAAACACATCACCACACAAGACTGGAGAATCTGAGACTTTGAGGTTGCTGCTATTGGTGCTGACCTGAAAGAAAATATGAGACACTGTGTTCGTTCTACGGGACAGAAGAAAACCCCAGGGCAAATAGGTTGGATGGTAAAACTACGGTTCAACTGAGCAACCATGCACACCTCACAAACCACTTATCAGATCAAACAATAATTGAAGTCTGGACCACAATAAGATCTTGCCTACTAGTACATTAATCCTCACCATCTTGCCATCAGGGTTCATCATTGCTACCCACGCTCAAGGGGATCAATTTACCTTCTATGGTCTGGACAGATCTCGGGAGAGAGCCTTTCACGAGAAGAAACAGACTTCTCTGTGGTGTGGCTAAGAGCAGTCGGTCATACCGCAAAAGAGAGAGATTGAGAGAAACGAGAGAAGGACGCTTGAGGTGAATGCGGGTAAGCTCGTTGCAGTTTGACAAGTTCAGGCTTTGCAAATGTGGCCCCACGAGATGCAAGTCTTCGAGCTGGAAAAACAGTTGCAATAAGTCAGCCTCTCTGTGTTTGGTGGATCGGAGAGAGGGTATGAAGCCAACCGGACAGGCCAAAGATGCCCTGTCCAACTCTGCAGCTCCCGCGCGCATCCACGCGCATCTGCAGAGCACAAAGATCGATCCTCTGAATGAATAGGAGTAAGAAAAAAGGCTGGCCTTGCCGTGCGACGCACGAATTCATGCAGCACGGGAACAATCCCAATGCCAATCAAATATCTTGTTAGAGAATAGCAAAAACCTTAAAAAATTCGCCGTCGATCACCGAGTTGAAAAACGCTCCTCTTTCAGTTTGAATCTATGCAAAAATTGATATCGATGGGCTTACTTGTTTGTGGGAGCCTTCGTTGCTTGGAATGAAGAAGAAACGGACGCCCCAAACCTTGACGAGATGTAGCTGCTGGTCCATCTTCTTCCCACCCTCCTAGCAGAGATGAAGATCGTGCTTCTCTGAGGAGGAGGAGGAGGCAATCTCGGCAGGAGTCGAGAACGAAATATATGTCGTGACGCGTCCGTTCGGCGAGGGCTTGTACAACTTATGGCAACAACAAAAACTAAACCCTAGGACTAAATATTCTACCGCTGCCAACGTCGTTGCGATAACGTGGTAACAATTGCATATAATTATGGACGCACCTTACAAAATCTTTGCTTTGAAGGTGTTACAGGTGATGCCCGGCGACGCCCTGGAAATTTGGATTGCATTTTGCCCCTTCAAACCTACTTCCGCTAAAGAACTTGTGATCACAAGCAAAACGAAAAGTGTGTTGGAAGCTAAGTCGAGCTGTCGCAACCTTGCCTTAGGCTTGTGACCAAGGTAAAGGGGTTGCAAGGGTGTGGGCCAAGAGGAAGCTCGGGAGTCACATCACATACTCCCGGGAATGTAAGAAAGTGTGAGGGAATGAACCTTCACACTCCCAAGGCAACTCCGACTTTGGGAGATGAAGTCCCGGTGGGCTCCTGAAACTTCAGAGAGCGATTTCAAAGGTCAAAACTTAATGGCTTGTGGCGTTCTTTATATGATTAGAAAGCTCTTGGAACTTAGGTGTCTAAAATGGGCTCGCATTGCTCATTTGGACATCTGAAACATAAGTTTTGGCCAAAAGAAGGGCCGAGAGCCAAACTGCCAATTTGACTCCCGACCAGAAAAAGTCGGGAATCGACCTGATGTACTTGTGTGCAGACAACGTGCGACATATCGTTGGAAAGCTTTTGACGATAGCTACAACTTTTCTTTAGACCGCACCTCGATCCAAGGTCTGCTCGTAAAGTTATGGGGCTCCAAATTTGCGGGAGACCTTGTTAGCGCGATTTCAAGACTCCCACGCAAGAATCCCGGGAGAGAAAAGCCATTTGGATGTAGGCCCCGTGGAGAGGTGCAAAATATACTATAAGGGGAAAGGTGGTGGCTTCCCCCAAGTCTGGGTCGTGATGAGTCTTGTGTGTTCGTGTTGCCTGTGGTTCGTCCTAGCACCAAAGGTGTTCCAACTATGCACTAACCACCTTATGTGGGTTGTGTGCAAGCCCGTGTGAGTGAGTGAAGCTTGTCAACTCTTCCTAGTCCCATCCCGGAGCTCCAACACACCCCTCTACCCCTCAAAGTGTTGTGAGCTAAGGAGATGCCCCGACTTCGCCCCTTTCTGTTGTCTTTCACTTAGACTCACATTTGAGTCCCTCAAGGAGTTGGGAGTGCGTCACGAGCTGTGCCAACCTCTCTGATGGATTCAAAATCGAACTGTGCCAACCTCTCCAATGAACGTGAATCCGCCGCCATCCATTGCTCGCGCATGTCCTAAAGGATCGATGGCTGCCATTATACGCCATCGAAAGTTTAAATGTTATTTCCATCTTTCAAACTAAACTTTGTTCTTCCCGTGAACGTTTTCGCCCCAAGGTTTCGGGCTAGCTCTGGCTGGAGCCCAGTGCCCCTCTTGCCATTTTTTCAAACTTGGCTCCGCCAAACCGCCATGCAATCATCCTCTTCCGCCGGGGTGTGATCCTTCCATTCTTCCAAACCAAGCTCGACTAGACGGCTGGGCGGTCGCCCTCTTCCGCTGGGCTCTGTCAGACAACGGTGCGAGCGCCTTCTTTTGCCCAGCTCGGCCAAACCGTCGTGCACCTCTGCCAGATGACCATGCGGCTGCCCTCTTTCACCCCACTCCTCTAGGCGACTTCGCAACTCCGGCATACGACGGTGCCGACGCCCTCTTTCGTCGAGCTCCACCAGACGACCATGCACTTAAGGTCTTGCCATTTTTCCGCTTGCACCCTTCTTCGACCCCTCACTGGTTTTATCCTCTTTTGATTCAATTTACTTCTAGAAAAATTATTTTCTATCATTTAATGTTGAAAGCGACAAGTCTTTTATAGTCTCTCTCCTTCCTAGCTTTGAGTTTCTTGGGTTTCTTTTGCTTGTTGGTTTTTCGTGTTCTTGAGTTGTTGCTACTTCTTCTTTTTCTACTATTCTATTCTAATTATAACAGGAATAACAACAACCATAATTAGCAACAACGTAAGTGAGGGAAAAAGGACATCGAAAAAGCCCATGATGGTTACTATTACAAGCTTTTGCAAGCCTAAGCCTCCGATCTCATTCACATGCATGTCAAATACCTGACGAACATCTACACATTATCTACATCCAGATTGATTTTCCTCTTTTTTTTTTTGTGCTTTAACTTCTTTATTGCTCTAATTCCTTGTGCAAATTTACCAGAGGAATTCTAAATCAATAAACACATGGATTTCTTCATTTCTTTAAAGATCATTTCTCTATTTCCATCTCTACAGGCTTTCTGCATGTTCTGGTGGCTGATCGGATCTAGAAAGTTGGCCGAAGCACATTCATGTAAAAACTCATGAAGCATTCATCAGTTTCGAAACAACTGGGAGAAACAATAACGGTAAGCAATTTCCTCTCATGTCAACGAATGAATGAAAGGAGAACGTAGCACGTGGAATGTATCCAACGTTGATACACATGCATCTGACGATCAAGGCAGTGGTTTGTTGTGAAATGAACTCCTAAACCCTAACAGTGGCAACAACGCCTTAGTTCTCTCTTCATCATTTAGTTTCGAAGGTTTTGCTATTGTTACTCAATTTGCTAGTTTTTTGGCACAAAACGATTGTGTCATGTGACTTGTGGCGAATGGTTTGTTAGCAAAAAACTTGTCTCTAAAGGATCTCCAACACGGGAGTAATGCACTTATAGACTCGACGGCTTTTGGAGGCTTTACATTGTGATCACAACACGAAAAAACTAAGAATATAACTCAACTCTTAAGCAATGGCGGTCGTAGTGATGGTGATGCTCCTTGACTTCCAATGCTTCAAACTCCTCCCCTCGCGACAGCATAAGACGCGGTGGAAGTGGTTGTGCTAAAAAATCAGATCCCCAATGTCAAAGTACCTCTTCAACTCCATCCCTCTCCTTGTATTCCAAAGTTTATCTCTATGGATGTGGGTTTGGGCTTTGCGTTTGAGGGCTTTGAAGATATTGCTACAGGTCAAGTTGTTTGTAAAGACCTCATGACCACTAAAACAAAAGCTCCGAACTCGAAGCACACGTAAAAAAGAAGGACAGTAGCCTCCACACCTGCTACAACCATATCTCCATTGAATGCGCCTTTAAACAACAAGTCAGGACTCACTTCTCTTTCAGGAGAAGAGGAAATGTTATACGAAAAAAGGAAGAAATTCATAGAATGGTTGAAGCTAATAGAGTTTTCGCGCATTTTCATTAATTAATCAATACAAGAAATAAATAGGAAGGATTTTCATTTTTTTGGAAACAATAAATCATAATAATAAGTTATGCAAGCTTTCATTTCTCCTTTAGGAGAGGAACCCCAAGGCCCATCACCAGTGGATATCGACTTGGAGTTTGATGTGGGTTTTCCACAAGACATGGTTGTGGTAATGTAAAAAGGTGTTGCCAAAAAGGCGCGTAGGATGGTCATCAAATGAACCATCGAAGGTAGACCAACGATTAAGGTCTTAAACGACTGCTTGAAGCTCCACCTGCCAACCTCTTTTGTCTTAACTACCTTATTAACGCACAGTTTCTTTGAAGCTCTATTTTCGAATGAAAAGGGAGCCAAAGCAACCTGGAAAATCACTTCGATTAAGTGGAGCGGCATGAATTTCTTCTTCTCTAGGTGTGTATTGAACTTCAACTCCAATGCTTATGGGGCGAAGGCGATGTTCACACACATGATGAAGGTCTAATTCCCAGACCTTCATGAACAATTCAGGAACGACAAAGCTCTCATAATAATGGCAAGTAAAATTAGAGAGCACATGGAGATAAAGCCAATGGAATTGTATGTGAAAAGACTTGCAAGGCCAATGATAACAATGGAGATCCAAGACATCAGTAGACTTGCAGGCCACATTTGCATTCCTTCAATGGTGAAAAGCGCAATTCCAAAGGACACAATCTTGCAAAAAATCATGTACTCAAGTCTACGTAATCAGTGTAGGAAATGTCGTCAATTTGGTCACTTCGCCTATGCTTATATTGTTTCCAAAGTGCCAATTTGGGATGGGAGCACTCCTGTGGGTAAGCTCCCAACCTGGAGCAAGAGAGTGGCGAGAGGTTTTGATTCCATGCCTTCTAGCAAAACCATTTCTACCATCAAAAACGTCGGGAAGAATCATGAGATCGGGAGCAAAAACCACAAAAAGACAATGAATACAAACATTTTTGTTGTAGAGGCGAAAGGAGGCCATGTGCTACAACTTCTTTCAGAAAACCCCACAACAAAAAAAGTAAAGAAGATTCCTACCTTGGAGCAATGGAAACAGAAGGCCCTTATTAGTAATGAGGTGGATCAAAAGATGGGAGAACCGAAGGAATTTTTAATCCATTCATCAACTGAGAACCTAGTCATGGTTCAACCAGGAGACAAAGACTGAAAGAAGGGGAGGAAGGATGCAGCACACCCAAGAAGAAATTAACTTTTGACCTCCCATGAAAGAGTGATGGGAAGTCTGAAAGGAAATGGGCAGATGCCAACCCATTTGAAACATTGAACAAGGAGGCTACAGCTTCAAGCTTCCTCAAGAAAGCCCTGGAAGCATTGGAGGAAGGCTGGACTTTCTAAGGAAAGAAAAAACACAAGGTCAAAATAGCAACAACATGCCCTACATTTGGCCATCCTTCCCAACTTGATGTTTTGCCAGCAAAAGTTCTGGGGAAAAGAGAGGTTAGAAACCATCGGAGCTCCACCACCCCTTCTTTGATTCCTTAAAGATTCTCCTGCCAGAAATAGCACAAAAATGCAGAGCGAGGATTTAGCCATTCCTCACAAGAGAAAAAGGTTCAATGGCAGAGATCCTGGTCCACTAAAAATACAAAGCCCTACCAAGCCTCCCAATTGAAATAAGGATAGAAGGAGAAGGGGAGGAGGGCTGGTCCTCCCAATCAACTATGGAAGAGTTGATTAAACATTTGGCAATTAGTCTAGAAGATAATGTCTTAAGGCATTAGCTGCCAATGGAGGAAACACTCAATCTAAAGTGGGGTGGAGGGAAGAACCAAACGTAGGAAGTTTCAAGTGCACCATCCTAGCTCACGTTCCTACTTGAGCTAACCCTATAAACATCTAGAATAAGAAAAAACTACATTGAAAAATGTTTGACATAATCTCAACCATGAACAATGAAGTGGAGTTTGCAGTTTCAGTATATAATCTCCTTGGACTCACATGGATGGATTGCATTTTGGGAATGGAATTCATCACCTATAATAAGATGCTCATAGAAGGGCACAATAGGTTAGTTAAAATTTCATCCAAAAATGGGGTTATTTGGGTGAAGGCACATGAAGTGCCTAGTGTGGGTGGATCCACCATCCACTTGATGTTAGGAAACAATTTGGAAAAGGAATGCATGGGAAGTTATGGCATGTTGTGTGATGCAGGTGTTGGATGAGCTTGAACCAAAGGAAGTTACCGACTTGGTAAGTTCTCCCAAGTGCCTTGAGTAAATGTTGGATGAATTCCCGGATGTGATGCCCGAAGAGTTGCCCGACAAGTTGCCCCTGAGAAGAAGAATTAATCATGTAATCGAGGTGATGCCGAGAGTGGCACCTCCCGCCAAGGCCCCATATCAAATGAATCATGAGGAGTTGAAGGAACTTAAGGTTCAACTTGAGGAACTCCTCGCAGAAAGATACATCAAACCTAGCAAGTCACCATATGGGGCACCCATCCTCTTTGTTCACAAGACGGATGGGACGTCGAGGATGTGTGTGGATTATAGAACCCTCAACAAGGTGACAGTGAAGAATCGATACCCATTACTTCGGATTGATGATTTGTTTGATCGGCTTTTGAAAGCCAAAGTCTTTAATAGGATTTACCTACGTTCCGAGTATTACCAAATTCGAATCACAGAAGGGGATAAAAAAAGATTGTTTGTCGCACAAAGTATGGCTCATACGAGTTCTTGGTGATGCCCTTTAGACTCACCAATGTGCCCACCACATTTTGCACTCTCATGAATGACATTTTCTAAGAGTGGTTTGATGATTTCGCGGTCATATACATAGACGACATTTTGGTCTATAGCAACGCCATGGAGGAGCATGTGGAGCATCTCCGGAAGGTGTTCCAAAGGTTGAGAGAAAACTAATTATATGCCAAGTTTGAGAAATGTGAATTTGGGGTGGTGGAAGTTGATTTCCTTGGACATAGGATCACCCAAGAAGGTTTGAAGATGGATGACCACAAGGTGAAGGCAATTTTGGATTGGGAACCACCTAGGTCGGTTCCAGCCTTAAGATCCTTTTTAAGATTGGATTCCTATTATCACAAGTTCATTAAGAACTTTGCGAAGATAACCACACCTTTGACAAACCTTTTGAAGAAATCATCCGGAACTTATGAATGGGATGAAACATGTAATGAGGCCTTTGAGACCTTGAAAAGCATTTTGGTGAAAGCGCCGATGTTGAAATTACCAACTTTGACAAAGACTTTGAGATCTATTCCGATGTTTTCAACTTTGCAATCAGAGGAGTTCTAGTGCAAAACGGAAGGCCAGTGGCATTTGAAAGCAAAAAGTTGAGTGAGACGGAACAAAGGTGGCCAACACATGAAGAAAAAATGTGGGTTGTGATACATTGTCTCAAGACATGGGGCCATCACATAGGCTCCAAAGATGTGGTGCTGTGGACCGACAATGTCACCTTGAAATATTTTGCCACTTAACCAAAGTTGTCATCAAAACAAGTGAGATGGCAAGACACATTGGCCTTGTTCAATGTGGACATTCAACATAAGCCCGGGAAGGAAAATGTGGTGCCCGATGCGCTAAGTCGAAAACACCAACTTAAAGTGGTGTATGTGGGAGAAACAGAACTTCAAAAAAAAGCTCGACTAGTTAGTTTAGGTTTGGATTGTCAGATATGTCAAAGGATAGACGATGTTGATCATATGTTGTTTTACAATAATTGTAATGGTGGATACCATCTATTTCGCCTCAAGTCGAAGCTCACTCAAGTTCCCGTTGGCATTTGGTATTGTTCATCATGTTTTCTTATAACACCTTAATTTCTATTCAAACCATGCCATGTTTTTCCTAGCTCAGGTATGGGGGATACATGAAAATTTCATCTCAACCTCCTCTTGTGCATTATAATATATGTGTGTGCATCTCTTTTTGGTTGATTAGTTTCTACCTTTGTCTAGTTTTAATCTTTCTGTTCAATAAAGTTTACTATGGATTTACACCTTTACGACACCGAATGTCACAACACTACACATCACGATAGTTATCATGCATGTATGCATGTCCTCATACATGACGATAGGTTACAGGCATGTCAATCATGCCTTTAAGGTTAATGTACGTTCTTAAAGTTAATGTATGTTTTTAGGTTATTGTACGCTATTAGGTGTTTTAAGGTTATGTCTTGTGTAGAGTTTCAACTTTGTTAACAATTGTATAAAAGGCCAAAATTTTCCTTTTTCTTGTTAGTTTTTTTTTAAATTCCTTTTTCAGGGAAAGTTTCTTCCATAGTCAGATTGGATTTTTAAATGTTCATGGTAGCTATTACACAATCACCATTTACATACACTACATTTTCTTTCCTTCTTTTTAATTCAATTTATACATGAGAATTTCATCTTAGCCTCTTCTTATGCATTGTATATATATGTGCATGCATCTTTTTTTGGTTGATTAGTTTCTAACTTTGATTGGTTTTAGTCTTTTTGTTCAATAAAGTTTACTATGGATTAACACCCTTATGACACCGAACATCATGACACTACATGTCACAACAACATTATTATTTTTAAAACTTGAAATTTTTTTGACAATGATAATGTTTAATAAAAAAATTCAAAGAGAATTGACTTGATTTAATTTCAATCTCTATAACCATCAACCCAGAGAGTGCTTTAAAATATTTAAATGAACATATCTTCAAAGTTTGAATATTCATCATCATAATTCATTATCAAATTTTGATAATCAACATGAGAATAATATGTAAACTTATGTGTAAACATAATTTGCTAACACAACCAATCATTCACGTGGTCAAAGGCATTAAAACCACATAAAGCCCCATAATGTTCAACTCAAATATAACACATAATAAAAATATATATATTTAAAATGCTTGTTATTTTCTTTAAAACACGGAATTAAAAATGGTGAAAAAATTTAATGGAATAAATTGACAATTCAGGATGTTAAGAAGGTAAAAGTTTAACATGTTAGCTCATAATTGCATGTTGAAACACAATTTATTTGCCTCCTTAAACACAAAAATCTATAAACACACATTATATATTATATATATATATTTAAATTTATTTAAAATTTATTTTCCTTTTATTGTTATTTGCCTCCTTCATATTTGTTTTGACATTGACACAATCATTAAACCAAAAAAAAAATCAAATTAAGTAAATTTTATATTTTCATAATAATTATTAATCAAGAATAATCAAAAATTATGAAAAATAAAACATTAAATGCGTAATTCAATTTTTTTTTAACTCAACAATAGTTCAATCTATAATTTATTTTCAGCCATCAATACAATATGTGTGTCAAGTTGTTACATTCTTATTTTTAATAAAAAAATTGCAACCTTAAATTCAAAACCCTAAACCTTAACTTCAAACCTTTAAACCCTAAAAAATAAAATTACATTGAACAGTACACCACATCCAAACCAAAATATGATTCACCTATAATAACACAAATAATTATGACATGGTGGTGATTAAGACGTTAACATAAAAAATAAACAAAGTCTTGAAAAAATCAATAAAAAATGCAAGTTATAACGTAATAATTTTGATCTTTGTTGGCTAAAATGCTTTTAACATAGAAAAATGAAATGCAACAATACACACAAAAAAATTATTCCCCAATCCTAAAGCTTGT
>Ga0209208_10011185_pt1 | contig 11523 bp, 9 predicted proteins | sample S1TSphfallax_3_FD_187694 | JGI IMG/M metagenome (GOLD analysis project Ga0209208, IMG submission 187694) | Host-associated microbial communities from peat moss isolated from Minnesota, USA - S1T2_Fd - Sphagnum fallax MG (SPAdes) (version 2) | ecosystem: Host-associated > Plants > Peat moss >...
TTTAGTGATGGCCATAAAGAAATTGAAACAAGTTGGCTGACTGTGTCTACAACTATGCAATGCAGTTACATCAAGAAAAGAACTGGAATCTGCCTGTTTCAAGTTTTGAGTGGCCTTGCACCTGGGTTCATCAGAGAACTTGGTATCCACCCTACCAGAATGTAAGCTTAGGACACAAAGTACTGGGTTTGCAAGGACATCAATTCACAAGAGAAAGTAGACAGAATCACCTGACTGTGGATGATACAGGCAAGCACACTTGCAAGTGCAAACCAACCATCCTCAGGTGATATCTACAATCTTGTCCCGCAAGATGTCATCTAGCAATATAACATTTGTGTCACGAAGCTCCAATACTGTAACCCAGGAGAACACCCCCACCACTGCCAAAGCACTATCCCTGAATAGAGCATAAATTAAACTGTCTTGAAAGATATATATGTATATATGGTGAAAACAAGGGACTTTGGTGAACAATATTTTGCACTAAACATACAATCATATAAGGTAAACTTCAAACCTCACTCCAGTGATTGCAGGATATATGGGCTACCAAGATCTACACATAAAACAAGAACCTTGCCCTCTTATATCAATTGCTAGAGTTTAACAGAAGGCCAGAGCAAGATTTACATGAGAGGTTTTGCAAGCTCCTTAGTAGAACATGGGCACTGCAAAAGAGCAAGGCTACAAAGTGAGTGTCAACTGCAAAGCAAATATTCTTCATGAAGCAAAGGAACATACCAACCAATTGAATAAAGGGGATGAAGCTGATGACACCCATTGGTGCATATCTGACATCAGCAGCTCCCAGTGCAGTTGATCCTTTCACGCTCTCATCCCTTTCAACGTTGACAGGAAGAACCAATCTACATATCATAGCAGCTGTAATGGTGATAGCAAATGGTGCATTGTCCTCTAATCCTGCTTGGCACTTGCCCTGCTCCTTGTAATCTAAGATCTGCATGGCAATGAAGTTAATAGCACTCCCCTCAGTTAGTTCGATCACAACAAATTGTTCTTGTGTCAACCGGGGACAGGCAAGGTCAGATAACCATGTACAGATTTTAACTCATGTAGTTGCAGAAGCCCTCATGATGATGAAAAGACCCTGACACTTCAACAACACAGCATCCTCAGATGCAGAATGATTCATGATTAACTTTAGACACATTTTGTTGAACAATCCTGACAATTAGCCTTCCAGTTTTAACAAAGATTGCCATGGAGACCTTTTACTAACCTGTATGCTTAGCTAGAGGAAGCAATCAAGAGTTTCCACCAGCTTCATTAGAAAGTATAATATTGAGGCAAGCTTCCACTGAAGCCATGATTCAAAAACAAAGACTATAATATGGTTAATCTCAACCAAGTTTCTAAAATCATCAAGGACCATTTGAAGAGAGAGGATTCAGAACAATTGCTCAAAACAGCTAAGCCTTCAGTAAAGTGGAAACATTTCCCAAGATAAATTTCCCATCAAGAGTCCCAAATTCAACTTTCAGATGTCCCTGCTCTCTAAAGATTACAACTCCACAAGTAATTGCAGCTTTCAGGCCATAATTGCAAGAATAGTACGTGCCCTTGATTGCTCAAAGAATGGTGCTTGCACCACAAAAAGCTGACAGACTGTTGTGTGATCTGTGTATGCAGATTGCAGAACCACTCTGGTGCTTCCATGACTCCTCCGCAACTGGTAGAACTTTCCACAATTCATCCCTGTTAAGAAACATCAATGGTTCTCTCCCCTGGGGATGAAGAAGAGAGATTCCAAAGTCAAAAGGAGCAAGCCAAGCAATTATATAAAAAACCTCAAGGACAACAGTCATATGGTCTGAATCACTAGTACCTGCATCCACAGTTCACAGGAATGTTGAACAAAAAAACCTCTGCAGTTCTTCGCCAATAAGCTGTGCACCTACAGTTGCAGCAAACAACACAGGCCAGCAACACTTCACTTTTCAGCTGCATATAATTTCAGTTTATAAAACTTTCCAGAGGTCATTTGGGAAACCACATAAGAGTTTGCTGAAATGGCTTGATAGTCAAGTGCAACTGCAAATTGACAGTGCTGAATCAGTCACTTATTGCAGCCAGGAGTGGAACAATTCCTAATGTAGCAGGAAACATGGGAAATGTGGTTATAGTCTCAAATTCCACTCAAAGTTCAAAATACCCCAATACATAAGAGGAAAGAGGCCCTAGACCTAAGTGGTACAAATGGTAGTGTCAGGAAATTAAAATTACAAGGAGCCTCCATGGCCACATTTTCCAAAGTACCACATCTGATAACAGTGTCCAACTGTGAAGGTGGAAGAATACCACTAGAAATGCTACAAAAAAATGAACTTGATGTAGTTATTGACAAGACAGACTGCTGGCATCACCAACAGTCGATGCAAGAAAGAACACCATCCTTGAAGGGATGAAAGCAATTGGCATCCCTCACCATGATTGCTCTCCCAAATATTTTTCAAACAAACATTGTGGAAGCATGGAAATCTTCACAAACCTACGGAGTTTAATAATTGAGAATGGACTATCAGGAGCTGTGTTGATGAGCCCCAATGCAATAACCAGTTTCAACACAGTGACACAAATGTAACACCGCATCTTCTTCTACATCATGCAGAACAAATTTAGTATAAGGCACTACTCTGTATCATACAAAACCCCTGAAAATTTCTTCAGTTCTGCACAATTTCTATCATCTGAGGTCTTGACCATGTACTACAAATGTATGTATCTCATTATTCATTTCAATCCAGGTGCAACCTGACTGTTTCTTCAGACATTGTTCCTGTATCTGCTTTTGAACATTCTCATAGAATGCTGTTGCCAGCAGCAGCATAGATGGTTGATAGCAGCACATAAGCAGAAGCATTTTCAGGCTGCAATTCAAGAATTCGTTTTGCAGCACATTCTGCCATCTCCACATTACCATGAATTCTGCAAGCGATGAGCAAAGCCCCCAATGCAGCCACATGTGGTTACAGGACATTGCTTCATAATATTCTCTGCCTCCTCTAGACAGCCAGCACAGGCAAGAAGGTCAACCATGCAGGTGTAATGTTCTGGTTTTGCAGAAATCATGCAAGCTGTGGTCGTTGACACATAATAGTGCCTTGTTGCACAAAACCTGAATAGCTACAAGGTGACAGAAGACAAACAAAAGTGATATCATTTGGCTGTACATCTTCTTCACACATCTTTTCAAATCATTTAAGAGCTTCCCTACCATGCCCATGCATGGCACATCCGAAGTAAGGAATTCCAAAAGACCACATTCTGAGATGGCATCTTGTGGAACATTCTCCAGGCCTCCTCCCTGGCCCCCTCATTGTGTATACATGTCAACCACGCTACTCCCCACAAATTCCTTTGAATCCCATCTGTTTTCAATGATCTGCTCATGAGCACACCTGCTGTCTTCAAGCACAACCATGTTGAGGCATGCATTCAGCACTCCCACAAAAGAAATAGAGTCTGACCACACACCTTCCTGTTCACATTCCTTGAAATAGTGCCAGTGCCTTCTGCCCTTGCCCACAATTCACATTGACATATCATTCGACAGCAAGAGCACTGAGAAGTTGCTATTGAGTGACAGAAACAATACTGCAGTAATTTGGCACTTTGACACTAATTATATTTTTTGTAGAAAGGTTGAAATTTTCAAAAAACAGTTATCTCAATCAAAATACAGAATCTGTTGGAATATAGAGAACATTGTATTTCATACGTTCCCATATGTTATTGGTCTCCACATTAATAATAACACATATACGTACTAATGCACACACATACATTAGTTCAACATTGGTTGATACTTACCTCCTTGGCTATTTCTAGTTATGGACACACCTTTTTAAGGACATCAATAAGAATAGTAGGCTACAGGTCCTAGTTGGCCTTACTCAAAGCCAAGAAACGCATGACTTGTCTGTGAACCTTTCAAAAACTTCAACTATCTTAAGAAGATTACCAAGTCATTTTCCTAGTGCATTGGTGGCTAAATTAACAAATTGCACAAAATGACAAGTATATGACATATAACCAATGTGGGGGTAGATATATCAATTCTTATATGTCAGGATTCATCCCTGTAACATTAATTGATTTTTATGAAAATAAAACTATCCATATGTATATAGGCTTTGGATAATTCTCTATATGGGAAAGGGCAATGTATTCTTTGCAACATTATCCAGGGGTAGAGGTAAGGTAAATGAAAAACATTTGCTCTATTAATAAGGCAAGGTTGGGATACAAAGTTATAATATATTTTAAATTTACATATGCATTTATGCATATAAGTGCAAGGTTTGAAAGTAGGCTAATTAGTACTTTGGAATATGAATAATATGTGTACAACAAATTGGCAAGTGGGGAAAATTGATTGGTTGCACAATTTGCACTTATGGACACGAGCACATGTGACACTACAAACATTTAACACATTTCAAAATAAACCTTTCCACCATTTTTTTTTTCAATTAAAAATTTGTTGAATTTTTCCAAGAATTAAATATATGACAATTAATTATCTAGTTTGATTATATGAATGAATTAATATAATTCAGATCATTACTTAGTTGATTGATTAGAATAATTAATTATGAAAATAAATATAAGATGATTAATTATTTAAATAAATATTAGATAAGTAATTATGTTGATAAGTGCTGATCTGAATTCAAATAAAATTCAATAATTACTCACCTACATTAACAAAGTTTATTATCTAAAATTATTTTGATTAATTAATTAATTTTATATGATTAGTTAATGTTTTAAGTAATTAGTTATTGGATAATTAACTATTTAATATATGTATGAATTAATAATTAAATTTGATTAGTGAATACATATGAATAGTTAATTATTTATTCTACTAAATTAGTTTGTCATAATTAAGTATAATACATATTAATTATTAATTTAATATTCAGTAGAAAATAATTCATTCTAAAATATTAAATAATAAACATGAATTTGAATAGAAGACATTGAAGTATATAGAGACATATTCATATGTACACCCTTATTGACTGTTTAATAAAAATATACACATTGCTTTTAATTTTTTCAAAAACAAACTTTCACCTTTCATGAAATTCTATGGTTTGATATGTATGTATACCAACATAATATTGTGATTTCCAATGTAATGAAATATTATTAACACAACAATTGAACATCGATGACAAAAATAGGACTACAATATTTACTACATTATTTAAATTTTAGTTATTTAGATAATTATGAAAATTAATTAATTCAAAAATATATATTTATTAATTTATACCAAAGGTTAATTATTTAATAAATCATTTAGTTCATAGTAATTAAGTAAATTAACCATAAATTAATATTTAATATGTAATAATTATATATTATATATTAAATATTAAATGTGCCACAAGATATAACCCTTGTGGGTGTCACTACTATTGGCATAATTGTGCCATAATAGTGACCACTTAATGGCAACATAGTGGTTAACAAGTTGCACAAATAGACTTCATAGTTGAAAACCAATTAGAAAGCTTGTACCTCATGGACGGTGAAGATGCGGCCACATGCCATAATCACACATATGAAAGCTATGCACTACTTGCAAAAAAATTGTTCAATGTGTAGTCCATTTTTAACACTTGTAAATTAGTTACATGTTACAACCACAATGCAACTCCTCAAAAAGTCAAACATAGTTGACTACATGTGTAAATATGGTGTGTATAGATTATTGTATACGAAACACATTTAGAACCACAATGCAACTACCAAACAACTAGCTTATTTTTTGACGTGGAATTTTATTTATTAAATCATCATATTTATAAAATGTAGTTGCATAGGAGTTACACTTTGGAGGACTTACTTACAACACAATTATATTTAAGTGGTTTTTGAACTCTAGTTGCAAGATAATGTGGTCTCTGTGAACACGATTTCTCATAATGAAAATCTAGATAAGATTATTGATAAACCAATTTACTATGCTAGTTGATTGATGAACAATGCAAAAAAGAATTATGCAACTGCTAAAAAAAACCACTAATAATGATTTATGTTGTGAAGAAATTCATGCATTATCTTTTAAGAAATAGCTTCATATTTTTCGTAAACCACCAAACTTTATATATTTGGTCAACAAACCAATAATCACTAGCCAAATTACTAGATGGCTATTACTACTGTAAAAATTTGATTTTAAAGTAATATTCAAACCAAGTTTGTGCATTTCTTACCTAATCAATTATTCAAAATTAATCATGGAAAGTAAGCCATTGGATTTGAAGATCAATTACATGATGCCCAACCATTTGGCATATAAATTAATTGGTATGGACAAATAATTGATTATTTCAAAAAAGGTTATTTCAACAACAATATGCCCAAAGAATAACAGAGCTAATCCGTGATTAAGGTAAGGCCGTACATATTATATGTGATGGCCATTTGCACAAATTAGGACCTAATGGAATGTTGAGGCAATGTTTAACATCCATTGAAACTTTTAAAGTTTTGGAAGAGTTCCATGAAGAACTGGTTGGAGATCACTAGGGTAGCAACACAACAATGAAGAAAATCATGTCAACATGCTACTAGTGGCCAACTATTCACAAAGATGTTGTCAACTTGTGTCAAAGGTGTGACATTTGTTGACGACTATAGCCTATGTGGCAAAGTGGCAAGGGATCACTCAAACCAATTATGGCATATGAACCTTTTATGAAGCGAGGTTTAAACTTTATGGGACATATTAAACCCACAACTAAAATTATTGGTAATCAATATATCATTGTAACCACTGATTACACCGCTAAATGGGTGGAGGCTAAGGCATTTAGGGATAACACTGCAAAAAACACCATTAAGTTCATTAATGAAAACATCATACCTAGGTCTGGGTGTCGCACCTATTTTATTAGTGATCAAGGAAGCCATTTCATTAACAAAACTATTGAAGTTTTAGTGGCAAAATTTATGATTATACATCACAAGTCAACCACATACTATCCCCAAGGAAATGGCCAAGTTGAGTTGACTAATAAAACTTTGGAAAAGATTTTGGCTAAACTAATTAATGTGAATCACAACAACTAGGACGTTATATTTTTTACAACATTATGGGCATATTGAACAATATATAGGATTACTACACAATTTACACCTTTTGAGTTGGTATATGGCACTCAACATGTTATGCTAGTTGAATTTATGGTTCCTACTAAAAGAATCATGCATGTACCAATAGAAGATCTCAATTAGACCATCCATGTAAGAATGGAAGATTTCATCCAATTGGATGAAGAACATTGGTGTGTTGGTGAAAACATCAATCATATACAATTATTGTGAAAGGAAAATTGGGATGAAAAAGGGGAACTCCAAAACATTTGTGAGGGTGATTTTGTCCTATGGATGCCCAAATCAACTAAAATCAAGGGAGGTAAATTTAAGCTACCTTGGAAGGGTCCCTATAAAATGCATAAAGTTTTTAATAATAACATTGTTGAATTAACTATTTTAGGTGATGGTGAGGTTGAAAGAGTAAACATCAATAAATTTATATCATTCTAAAAATGTGTTAGTTGATGTTATGGCGACTAATGTCCATGTCGAAAGATACCCTGGTAGGTACTATTGGGGCATGACTTCAATTGCTATACCTAAAAAATTATCTAGGCTTATATCCAAAGCTAAAAGACTACCATGGATAGATTCCATACTTAACATTGTCGATGATGAATATTTGGACAAAGGAAGAAAGATCAAGAAGTAATAAAAGAAAAGCAAAAAGTAGTGGCTACAAAACCAAACTTTAAAAAACAAATCATCACACCCTACCAACTATGCCTTTAGAGAGAAAGGCTATAAAAAAAGGTTATTTGCAACCACCTAAGCTAAACCCCATAAGGAGAAACAAAGAGGCTATCACTAGAATATTAAAAAATCCATCGAATGAATTACGACTAATATGGCCTTTGGATACTGTACTAAGCCCTGAATATTCAATAGAATTGAAGAAAATCAAGCAATGATAATACACATGGAAGAAGTGCTATGGGAAAGATAATGAACATGTAAGTGAGCGGTACACCAGAGTTAGGAAGATTGGTGAACAACGAAATCAACACATAATTGAGAGGTCTACATAGCCACATAAAGATTGGTTCAAACCCAATACAAGAAAGTTTAGTGGCAAAACAATATTTGAAGAACAAGAGCAAACGATTTGCATCTAGTTCTACAAGACCAAACCGTTGGAGAGTTGTTGTGAGTAAGGAATCAATATAAAGGATAGTGAAGAAAAATCGAGTGATAGTGGAAACAATGGTTTTGAAGCAACAATACCTATAAGTAAAGGAGCATTCAAACCCCACAACTCTTGTTTTGGTGGACAAAAACGAATAGACAAATGAGATTGTGAAGTAGACGATATAGAACCAAAACATTTCCAAAACATTTCCAAAAAGCAACACAAAGAAGAAAATTTTGGTTATGATGTTATTCAACTACGAATTTGGGAATACCTCGGGAAAAAACAATAGAAGAAGTCAGTTCCTAATATTCCAAGAAAACAACATTGTCTTGAAATTATCTTGTTATGATTAAGGTTTGATTATATGTTTATAGGAATGTACAAGGAATTGTTGGAGCCACCTTACCAATGTTACATTGTTGTTTTCTAGGACCAAAAGTTTGATTTGTATAAAGAACAAGTTCTTAACATTTGAAAAATTAAGTATGAATGTGAGATTGACATTGGCACAACTTTTTTGAACACCAAACGAAGAAGGATCAAACCAATGGAAAAGTTGTCAACTGTGGCTGAATGAAGGAAAGTAACTTTTTTAGGATGCATTCATGGTAGGATTTGGGCCTTAGACACTCATGAAGAAACATGGGCCAAGAAGGTGGGTTCATTGAAGAAATTTGATTGGACTCACGTCAACAAACCCTTGGTGAAGGAGTTGATTTGTAGCTTCAGTTATGACAACCAATACGTCAAGTTGGAAGATGATAAATTGACATAGGCGAGGAAGGCATAACAAAGGTGTTTTAACTACCTTGTGAAGGATTGATGGTAGGAACACGGGAAGGGTATAATGGTGTTGCTACCACTTATTTTACATGAACGCAATAGGATCATTATGTTCTCAAGTCAGGGTATTTGATTGCTTAGGCCAATGGGAAGGCGAAAGTTGAATGATTAAAAACATTGATGGAAATTCTCACATTTTGTCAAGGCAGTAGGTTTGCCCCCGGTTCTTTAATTTATGTGATGTTAATTGCCAAAAAGGAACTAGTTAACTAGACAACATCATTTTTTAAAAAGTTGCAAAACAAATTAATAGTAGTTCAACATAAGGTTGGAAAGCCAACTAGTACTCTAGTCAAACCTGCATTAACAATAATCGGATATTTCTACCAAGAGTAATTTGCCTAGGAATGAAAAAGTCTTGTAGCATAGAAGAAACTTTAGAAGTGGAAGGAGAAAATCATTGTGGATGTCAATGCCATAATCTTGGAAAACAAGAAGAAAAGGAAAGGAACATCATCAATAACCCCAAACAAAGTGATCACATAGGTATTATTACCTCAAGAGGGGGATACAAGTGAGACTATTGAAGATATCGATAAGTCTACTATAGATGTTGTTAAGCATGTTGTCACATCTAATGTTTTGAACAAAGTTATAAAAATAGATATATTGATGCTTAATTCCATATAGCTTTTGCACAATGCATTAAATTTTCCAACTCATCTTGTCCCATTGTTTGTCAACATATATTTAAGTATACCAAATCTATAAATTGCTTTTTCAAAAATATTTACAATAGTCAAAACATGTGATTAGTCACAACCTTTGCTTCTATCCATTTTGGATAGTAGTTTATCAAAGTCCAATTTTTAAAAAAGTGTGCCAAAATCTTGTCACAACATCACCTTTTTCTATATTCCTTAACCTAATCTTATTTCACTAGACATAGGACACAAAGTTGATGATATTGATGTAATCCAAAATTGTGACAATTTAAGATATTATATTGTAAATTTTTTATGTTTTGATTCATTAATATTGATGGGATCTATAGGGTGAAAATGGATATTGGTAAAATCTAGGTCCTTTTCATTGTAAGTGGTACACCTTAAAGGATTTTCACCCATCATCATTAACACGTATGAATGTTACCCCTTTTAATTTGTTTCCAAAAACAAGGCCTACCATACTTAAAACTACCTTTTCAAAAGTTCGCAAATGGGAACACAAGCAACTCCTTGTCACCTAACCTCATGAATAATGTTGGTAGTCCTTTTCACAAGTTGTATGCATAACACACATGCTCCAATTTTTTTACAAACTCAGGTCTTTTAATGCCAATAAAAATGCATGTTGCCACTATGCCAAAATATGGGATTCATGATTAGGACATTTCATTGGTCTCACTTTTAATCATGTAATCATGAGCATTATTTGATTGTGCATAATCATCTACAAGGAGTTAATGATAAAATATTAAATAAGAAAGCCCGATGACTATTTATGTCCATTGAGATGGTCTACTAGTTTAAAATTACTAGTAGTAAGTCACAACTCTAAACATGTTCAACATCATGAGTAGATTTGATATTACTTTGATTTTCCTATATTCAAACCTTAACAATACCAAAACCACTTATATTCTTACCCTTTAAGAATCTAACAAATTGTTTTTAGCATATTAAATGAATAAACTTTCAATTATGCACTATCTTCCCACAAACAAAAAGAAAAGTAGAATAAAACATAAAATTGAACCAAAAATTCGAATCTAAATTATTGATTCGAAGAATGGTATTGAACTAGTAAAATATTATTTTATGTTTAATTTTTAAAATTATCTCCAAACAACTATTAATATATGTAAACATCATGTACTTGTTACCTAGTTAAAACATATGTTAACCAAGTAAGAATCAATGGTAAATGTAATTGCAAAAGGAAATCAAAACAAAAAGCTATATTCTATCAAAAGAAAAATTAAGAAGATACAAAAAAGTTATGTCCAAAAGAATATGTGTTTTCACATATGAAGTTCAAGTTCAAATGCAAATTAAATCCCAACTAGAAGCTAGCTAGTTGGCATCGAACCAACTTATAATGATTATGTACACCAACTAATAACCTATTTCTAACCTACCATGAACATTAGCATATGCCATTTTTGGTGTTAACAAAAAATTGGTAACATCCTCTAGGTTGGATGCTACAACTAATTTTGATCGCCTTAATGATCAAGAAATGGAATTTTTACAGGGATTAAACCTTCACACTAGAAAGTGATTTTAATGAAGTACAAGAAAATATTTAATGGAAGTTTTGTGCAAAATTATTTTTTGAATAATTTAAATTTAAAAAATATTTGTTTAATAATTTTGATTTAAAATTTTGACACATTGATGTCAATACTTATGTGGGTGTGGTGATTTTGGTGGATTCAAATTCTAATGGATGTTTATTTAAATAAT
>Ga0209208_10011186_pt1 | contig 11522 bp, 9 predicted proteins | sample S1TSphfallax_3_FD_187694 | JGI IMG/M metagenome (GOLD analysis project Ga0209208, IMG submission 187694) | Host-associated microbial communities from peat moss isolated from Minnesota, USA - S1T2_Fd - Sphagnum fallax MG (SPAdes) (version 2) | ecosystem: Host-associated > Plants > Peat moss >...
CTTCTCTTTCTCCTTCCATTGGCCTCCCAGCTTAAAAACCTTCTCCTTCTCCTTCCATTGGCCTCCCAGTTTAAGACTCTTCTCCTTCTCCTTCCATCGGCCTCCCAGCTTAAGAACCTTCTCTTTTTCCTTCCATTGGCCACCAAGTGGGGATCCTCCTTCCTTCTCTTTAAAAGGGCGAAATTGAATCATTTTGGCTCTCTCTTTTCCGAACATTATTTTCAACTCAAATCTTGAAAAGACTTGCTCCCACAACCTTCTTGGGAACAGAAGAATGAATAGTCTTTGGTAGATGGTAGAAAGAAGGAGAATAGATTGGAAGGTTGTAGTAGTTTGGAAAAAATGGAAGTAGGTAGGGATAGTGTTGGGAGCTTGAAATCCTAGAAAAAATTTACAATCCGTCTCGGGTTTGGTAGCATAACTCATTATTAGCTTAGCTGCAAAGTTTAGGATTTGGTAGAAAGGTGCAACTCGTAGTTAGCTTTCCAAGGAATTAAGGCAAACCAGATTTGGACAACATATGTGTTAAAAATAATGTTTTAAGTGATCGATGGTCTATAGCCAAGTTAAACTTCTTACCTTTGCAAAACCGGCTCGGGTTTGGTAACATAACTCACCACTAGCTTAGCTGCAAAGCTTAAGATTTGGTAAAAAATTGCGCCTTGTAGTTAGCTTTCTAAAGAGCCAAGGCAAGCCAGATTTGGACAACATATGTGTTAGAAATAATGTTTTAAGTGACCAATGGTTTATAGTCAAGTTAAACTTCTTACCTTCGCAAAACTGTCTTAGGTTTGGTAGCATAACTTTCTATTTGTTTAGCTACAGAGCTTAGGATTTGGTAAAAAGGTGCATCTTGTGGTTAATTTTTTAAGGAGTTAAAGCAAGCCAGATTTGGATTAAAAATGTGTTAAAAATAATGTTTTAAGTGATTGGTGGGTTGTAGCCAAGTTGAACACAGTGTTGAACCTTTAAAAGTCGGTTTAAATGAATGACAATAATTTTTTAGGATTTGGCGTGTTGAGCTTGGAAAATGTATCTATTAGTTCTAAATTTTGAATGATGCATAAGAAGCAAACTACTTGGTTTTAATTACAAATGCAATTTAACAATTAAAAATACACTTGCATTTTTTTTTCACCGGTAGCATTTGTATTTTCGAGTATAGTCACTTCATAGAACTGGGAGTAGAGGGACAGAAAGTCGCCTCACAACAAGTGATAAAGTAAGGCAAAGATGAGAAGGTGGATTTATATTATGAATGTATATTGAAACTAACAAACTCCCTTCAGCATCAAGGCAAACAATAATTTATTGACCACTTTCTTTTGAGTAAGATTATAGCCATATCTTTGGATAGCCACAACATGGATGAAGAGGGACACATTGTTTGAACACAAGGAAGTTGTAATCATTTGTGAAGAAAGTATGGGAGACGCCAATGAATACCAAAAATTGTTGGAACCACCAACCAAGCAAGAGAAGGCTAGCAAAGGAAGGCGGACAAATGTGATCTACAATCAATGCAATAAACTAGGACATTCCAAGGAGTGTTGCCACTAAAATCTAAACAACCGAAACAATAAACTTAAAGACAAAAAAAATGTAATAATGAACAAAGTTTCGACACGACTTGGTAGTATAGGAAATAAAATTGTTAACAAAAGAGGTTGTGGAAAAGCAAACAAATTCGATTCCATCATTTATCATTGTTTCATTTATGGTTTTGTTGAACATAAAATTTATGTCCGCCTTCATAAGGACGTAGCTTAGGCAATGTTCAGAGAAAACATAGTGGTGGTTGCACCTAAGAAGGACGATGTTGCTATCAACATGGTTTTGGCAATTACCACCCATAATGAAATACCAAAAAATGTCGTATTCAAAAAGAAAAAGCCTAATGAGAACAATAGTTTGGCCAAATCGCAAGCAGAGGAAAAGCTTCAATGATCATTTGAAGAAGCTACTAAGGACATACAACAAAAGGAGCTACTTGGAGCCAATACACAAACTCCAATTAAAGCCAACTTCACCAAGAATTTTGGTTTAGATACCAAGGATCAATTTTTTGGCCCTACTAGACCTACTAATTTTACTGGTTCTACTAAATCTACCAATGCTACCAATTTTGTTAAATCTACTAGGGTTAAAGGAATTATTGGCTCTTTAAAAAATACCAATGTTATTAGATTTATTGGAAATATTGGAACAACCAATTTTTTTTTGGTTTTGGATGATATCATTGAACAACTATTGGAGAGTAAACATACCCTTACTTTAGGCCAACTCTTCAAAATCACTCTAGATTTGAAACAATATGTTGTTGCCAAACTTGCCCCTAGAATAAAAACTATCACCTCGTCAATACCTAATTTAGTTATCACCTTGGTGGTGATTTATCCTCACATGGTTGTGATATAGGTTTAGGTGGGTAAAAATATTATTTAGGACATCTTATTGGATGGAGGATCTAACATGAACATCATGACGAAGGAATTATGGAAATGATTAGGGCTTCCTAATCTTAAACCAACATTGTATACATTTTGAATGGCAAATCAAACCATCACCAAACCAATTGGATTCATCAAGGATCTCAAAATCCACATTCATGAGATTCTTTATATTGTGATGTTCATGGTAACAAAAACAATGTTTTGGATTCCAATTATTCCATGTTGTTAAGTCGACCATGGTTGCATAATGCATGTGTTTATCATGATTGGGGCAACAACCTAATCGCAATTGAAGCAACAACACAATGTAAACCATCACTATAACCAAAGATTTGGATAACAATACTAAATGTCCTGAGGATTTGCTGTGTTACAATCTGACGAAAGGAGTCACAAATGTAGAAGAAGAAAGATTCTTTCCAACATAACTAAATTTGTTTACACTAAAAACTATCACACTATTAAAACCAAAAAAATTCAATGCTGCAATTTTTGATGCAGAAGTCAGTATCAAAGACGTTACATTCAACTTTCCACAATTTGAAAGATAGATTTTGGTAGATACTATGCTTGCATGCATCGTAGTCCAAGAGTTGGACATTACATGCTAGACATTACTTAAGGATCACCAGGTAAGACTTTTCAATTTGTGAATTATCAAGAATCTTTAGATACTTATGCTAAATGCAACATTAGACGAACCAGTTGCCACCAATACTAAAAAATTGTTTTAGGAATATAAGGACATTTTTGCATGGAATTATATTGACTTGAAGGGAATTCCACAACAAATTACTTAGCATCACATTGAATTCGACACCACTATCCCACTTGCTCATCAAGTCAGGTACTAAATGAACCTAAATTATGTTGCAATAATTAAATAAGATTTGGACAAGCTTTTAAGTGCAAGTTTCATTGCCCTAGTGGAGGAAACTAGTTGGCTATTGTCAATTGTTGTTATACTAAAAAATAACAAAAAGATCAAGATTGTGTGGATTTTCGATGACTCAATGCTACTACTAAAAAAGATCCATATCCTTTGCCTTTTACTAAAGAGGTGTTCGACAAAATGGTGGGTCATGAGGTCTATTTGTTTTTGGATGGATTTTTCGGTTATCATTAAATCCTGATCGCCTTTGAAAACATGTACAAAAATACATTCATCATTGATTGGGTAACTTTTGTTTGGGTAATCATGCCATTTGGACTCAAGATTGCGCCACCAACTTACCAATGAGCAGTGAATACAACTTTTAAAAACTATTTTGGAGTGTTCATGAAACTATTCTTGGATGACTTTAGCGTGTTCAATGACCTAAACACCCATTTAACAAAGCTACAACTATGTTCTGGTAAATGCAGAAAATTTGATATAAACTTGAACCCCAAAAATGCATGTTCTTCATGCATTCACACATTATTCTAGGACATGCGATATCCAAGGAAGGCAAGCTACTACATATGAAGAAAATTTTGGCTATTGTTCACATGCCTACATTGAAAACACTTAAGGACATTTATGTTTTCAATGGCATAACACAATACTACCGGTGTTTCATCAAAGATTTTGTTGTCATTATGGTTCCCATTACCAAACTACTACAAAGACAGAAACTTTCAAGTGGACAACAAAATGCCAACAAGCTTGGGAAGAAATCAAGTAGTGTTATGTGGATGCACTAATCTTGATTTCATTTCATTGGGACATCTAATTTCATGTTCATACAAACACCTCTAATCTAGCAATTGGGGCTATGTTAACATGGAACCTTATTGAAAAATGCAACCAACCAATTGCCTATGCATCACAATTATTGAACAATGTTGAATAGAAATATATGATGATTAAAAGGGAAGCACTTGTAATGGTGTATGTTCTTCACAAATTCTATCATTATTTGTGGAAAACAAATGTATTTTCTATGTGGACCATATGCCATTAATATACTTAGTTTGAAAACCTTAGGTTTTATGAAGAATAACAAAGTGGCTACTTCTCTTCTTGGAGTATGATTTTTTGATAATTTATAAACCAAGGACATCCCACTCTGTGCTAGATGCATTATCCCAAATGCCAAATCTCATAGAAGAAAATGGAGACCAAACCAAACAACGAACACTACACTTTTCCTTTTATAACTAATGTGGTCATAGGAAATTTTCAAGTGTCTTGCTACCTAATTTTTTTGATTCACTATAACCAAGAGCAAAATAAAAAGCTAGCCTTACAGGTAGACGCAAGCTATGGTGGCTCAAAAGTGACAATAAACCCAATCCCAAACGTCCATATAAATGGAAATTTTAACATTTGAATGGCAAGAAACATTAAAAACCAATGTTGAAAGGGCCATATGTGTTGATTAATCAATTAATAAAGTCCATATGAAAGGTTGCCCATTTTTATAAAAAAATATTTTACATGTTAAGGGGGGGAAAATATCAATCTAACAAAAAATGACCAAGATTGGAACTTTTCAAAATAAGGCCCAAATCTCGTCATTCAAAAGTCCATAATTATTTGTTGATTAAAGTTTTTGTTGTAATTTTTTTCCCATCATGTATCATATATTGAGTCCTTATAAAAATTATTGAAATGAAATCATAACAAAAAATGCATTTGAATGTTAATGCAAAACTCAAATCATAGTCCATATGTCCATGCGTCCATTTAAAAAGTCCATTACGATATGGTTGGTGTATGTTTATTGAATTTCACCCCTTAATAAATATTCTTATTCAAGTTAGCAACCATAATCCTTAAATAGTTTTGTCAAATTGATGATTTTATAATATTTTTGTGACATTTGAAAAAAAAACACTCTGCAAAAAGTCCATAAGGATGCAAAAAGTGAGCCACCATAGCTTGCATTTACCCTTGAGAACTTTTTTTTTTTTAGGTACATGGAAAATTATATCATCAAGGTCAAGACCAAATTTTAAAGCATTGCCTTGAGGACCCGAAAATACCCATAGTGCTATAAGAAATTGCATGACGGAATTAATGGTGGACATTTCTCATCCGAAATCACAATTTGCAAGATTTTAGATGTGAAATATTGGTGGCCCACGATACACAAGGATGTTCTCCAATATTGCCAAGCTTGTGATCACCATCATCAAATGAAAAATCTAATGCAAAATAACGTATCAAAACTAGTAATTTCATTGCTAGTAGAACCTTTCATGAAGTGGGGATTAGATTTTGTTGGCCCAATCAAACCCATAAATAGGTATATCGAAAACAAGTACATTCTAGTAGCATTGATTACGCCACCAAGTGGGTGGAAGTAAAAGCATTGCGCACCAATATAATGGTTGTGATAGCAAAATTCATCTATGAATTCATTATCACAAGTTTTGGTTGTCTATTTACTTTAGAAAGTGATCATGGCACTCACTTTATCAACAAAACCACAAAATTAAAAAAAAATCTATGGAGGATATAGTTTTTTGGTTTCCAAAGGGCAAAAAAAACACATTGGAAAGTTCAAAAATATGATGGTTTGGCTTGTATAAAATACAATATTTTATTATTTGTCGACATTGACAAGTTTGAACCAAATTTGATTTTGGTGAACATTAACAAGTTCAAACCCTACCAATATTTGGGAAAAGCTTTTAGAACACTAGAAGCCACCATCAAAGGGGGAGGAAAACACAAGGAGGACTCATAAGAAGATTTTTAGGATGGTTTTACTAAAAATTAAATTATAGTAAAAACCATAATCAACCAAAAAAAATTGGTTGTTAGCATCACAAACTCGAAATATGAAACTACCAAATTAGAAACAATTTTTGATCCATCAAGTTTTGGTAAAAACCAACCGAAAAGTTGGAATTCCACTAAAAAACACCTTTTCGACAACACAATTGGAAATTTTGGTGTCATGACAAATTCCAACTTGGAATCAATTAGGAATAACTTTGTTTTGGAATATCTGACAAAAGGTTCCATTTGAAGATCAGCTGAGGTAGATTTTGAATTTTTTGGCTTGGAATTAGTACGGACCAATTTCAATATGGAATCCACAAAGGAAGATTCCATCACACAATCACTAGTGTGAGATTCTATAAAGTACATTAGGGTAATCATGATAAGATGTGTTTTCATCCAAACCAATGAAACGATGCCAAAAGGATAAGAAGAGTTCATTCATACTTACGAAACAATTTTTGCAATCAGTTTTAGGTTTAAGCACCCAAACTTTAGTATCGAAGGAGGCACTATTCATTAAATTCTTCTTCTTTCTTTTCAATATTGTTATGTTGTAAAAATTTGTATCGATTTTTTGGTGGTGAAGATGAAAGGAAACGTCATCAAGGAAATGGCAAAGAAAATGAAGAAGAAGGAGAGCATAGAATCAAAATTGGGTGGTAGTTAGCCTACATTGAAAATAGATCATGAGGGGGGAAAAAAATGGTAGTGATTTTTTCAATAAAGGAAATATCATTTTTTCGAAAATGGACAAGTTTTAGTAATGGATCATTGGAAGGGATGTTGAGTGGGCCAAGCACATTGGAATTTTTGGTTTGTTCAGTGTTCAATTGAACCCAATTTGGTTGCTAATGAAGGAATTTTTATAAGCCATCACTCATTTCAATCCGAAAATCATCGAATTAGTTATGTAAAGAGTTTTGGTTTTCATAATAGAAAAGATGATAGTTGAAATGTTGAACCTATTGGAAAGAAGTATCACCAAATTACCAACCAAGCCAACCAAGGAGAAGGATAAGGAAAGAGAAAAGGAGAGGGAGGTAGCCATTTACCAAAATTTTGCTTCACCATAAGCACTTGTTGTTTGAAAAGGATGGAAGGTTTCCCTTTTCAGGGGAATGTATGTAGCCAAATTATTAACAGTAATCCATGTAATTTCATTGAAAGGTAGTTAGCTTCCCTATGTAGCCAAAAATTTGATGAGCTTCATAGTCATAATCTTGGCCAAGTAGGGGATTAAAGTAAATTGGGCTGCCATGGTTTTCAACAACCTTTAGAATAGGTTGTGGGATTTTTGTACATCGACAAAACCTGAAGTGAGTAAGGACACCATTAAATTCAACACTACCCAAGTTGTTGACCTCTTATTCCGAAATTGGTTTCTAGTAGACCTGACTTTCATGTACTAAATTTAGAAGAGAGAAATGAAGGTGTTGTTAGATCAGCACTAAAAGCTCAAGTTGCAAGGGTAATAAAATTTCAAGAACACGTTTTTTATGCACACCCATTGATTTCAATGAAGAGATGGAAGATGTCAAAAAAATCAATGGGATGAATACCCAATTGAAAACCTCAAGGCAATTAAAAAATTTGCCCACTTTCTTATTGATGTTGCGAACTTGGAACTTGGGGTGGCTTTGTCCCCATAATCTAATATTGTCATTGAAGAAGAGCATTCCAATTGACTGATGATTGGAAGTGGCAAGTCCATGTAAGAAGGGTACAACGCAAAGTCAAAGTCCAATTTGACCTAAACAACTTTCTAGTGCAAGACTTCAATTAGAACCACATTCGATGCTTGTACCTATCAAAACTCCTACAAACCTTTGTAGTCAATTACACTAACACCTAGAGGGAAATGCAATTCCGGTAGGAGATATACCAAATTGGATATTCCATCAAAATACTTTTCTAGTGGAATTATATTACATAGTTCAAGAGAGGTAGTTGAAAACTGCCACCCCTTTTATACATCATTTTTGGTATGGGGTGGACTTTTTCTTCCACCTACTAAAATAAAAAATGTAATGGTTCCTTTAATTGTATTTTAACTAAAGTTGTTGGAGGACCATCTATTTTATTTGAAAGACTTTGCCTAAATGGTGGGCAACATTTTGAAAGCTTTTTGGTTGACTATAGTTGAAAAACTTGTTGCATAAAAGGTGATGTAAAAAAGCTTGTAAGAGATATTTGATTTGAAAGGCCAATTCCAGCACATGTAAATTGCCAATTGACATGACTATTTTATTATCCAACATCTATAGGCCAAGCTGCAATATTTGGAAGGCATGACAAAAGGGTTCAAGAGTTGGAAACTAAAAATTCCAACCACCAAAATGAATTACTAGATCTCCATAAGCAATTTATTGAAATCAGTAAGATGTTGGGCTCCATCGATTTAGAATGGGTTATGTTCAAAGATATTCTTAAATAGGAACAAACTAATCAAAAAGTCATCGAACACTCCTTGAGTTTAACTAAAAAGTTGTCCACATCAACAAAGGGGTTAAGGTAGAGCAATTGGAGAGCTAGAATGATGTGCTTGTTGAAAAGGTGTAGAAGTAGCAATTGGAGTTGCAATAATCAAACCAAAAAAATCCAATTGCTACAGTATGATTTGGAGGAGGTGAAGCAAAATCTAAGCGTTATCCAAAAGGAATTGGAGTCTTTAGAGAAGGAAATGAGGAGATTAAGGTAGAAGGCGAAGTTTGCGAATCTCCACCACAATTGGATGGGGGAATTTGACAACTTCAAAATGGAATATGCCTTCATGAAAGTAGAACTCCAAGTCAAACAATGGGAGCTGCATAAGGAACAAGTTGGAGAGATTATTTGGGAGGCATTTGAATCTTATTGAAAAGATGAGGATTTGTACCAACTATGTTTGGAATCCTGTTGGAAGGTAATGCTTCATTTGGTGATGCCCCTTTTCAATTTCAACAAAGTGCAAGCCCACTTTGGATCTGCATCCAAATTTGGTACACACGAGTGAGGAGCATAGTGAAGGCGGGAAGATGGAGGAAGATTCGGTGGTCACACTAAAATTGCAACCTACCAGCATTGAAGTGATTTCTAATACTATAATTATAATCTGGGGTTGTAAAGGTTTCCAGTGAAGCAAAAGGTTTTGTATTCGTTCAAGTCTTTGCCCCTACATAAATTAATGTACATTTTAATGGTGCAATTGATATCACATTTTTTGGTACAAAAGTCAAGGACGAGCATACAATTCTAATGGTTGGAATTAGTATGGAGGTTGAGAGTTTGATTTCAATACAATTGAAATCCATTGTCATCCTTGTTGCCATTACATTAAATCCTTTTTCCGCATCGAAAGATGTAGGGATAGATGTTAGGGTAGAGGTAACAAAGGCTACATGATTATGCAAATTGGGAACAAACTCACTATCTTTCTTTGCAATTTATTTATTATTCTAATAATGAAGGATTTTTAATTTTCAAAAGTGTCCAAAATCCAAGAAACCATAAAATGATATATTAAAAAAATAATGACCACATCATGAACATGATTTGCAAGTGTAAAACACCATTTAATTTATTACACATATACTATTAATACTTATATTCATATAGATGACATATGACAATAGTTCATTAAATACCTAGCAAGACATTAAAGCAAATTCAATTAAAATAGTTAATGTGAGTGTTCACCAACATGATGGTTCAAACTCATTTGTCATCATTCACTTTTCATTCATAATGTACAAAATTCATCCATCATCATCCATTTTTAAATCCATAATATGTATTTAAAGAAGGTGCTAAAGAAGGTTTTTCGTATGCTAGGCCATATGGAAGCTTTCATAAGTGCTTTTTGATTGAATCAAGTATATTTATTTGTTTTTTTTTCCATTGAATTATTTTCAATCCTTTATATTTCCTTCACATATTAAACAAAAAAAGTTCAAAATAGGTGTTTAAATAGTTGGTCTCATAATTGCATAACTCAAAGACTTATGTGTCTAAAACAACAATTGACATGACAAAAAATGTGAAATTGCCCTAAACCTTGGCAAGGCATGTTGATGTGCTAAGGACCAATCAAATTGACAAGCCTAAACTATCATAAGGTAATGATTTCAAGGCGAGGTAATTCAATTTGGTGGTGAGATAAACCAAGTTGGAAGTAATATTATTTAATGACAAACTAAGTTCACTTGAGAAATTAAAATAACACTCTAATAAATGGCACAACAAACCTATCTTTTTTGGTGATATTTCATCAAAAGTTAAAATTTGAATTTTGAATTAGGAAAATAAAGTTATTTTGGCGGGTTTCAATAGTTATAAAGAAAAGAAAAGAAAAATAATTAGATTGCTAATATTTGCTTCCATTAATTAGCCAAAAATATAGAAGATGAACTTAAAATTGTGCTTCCTAACTTGTTTATAGCCAAATAATTTAACTAAATCTTCTAGGGATGATTGCTTCATCTTTTGCATCTTCCTATGGACAATCACCACTTAAGTTGCATTAAACAATATTTGAATAGTGTGTTGGACACAACTACAATGAATGAACTTTCAAATCTTCATTCTAGTGGAAAGGAGGATGGATAATCAAAACACATTTCAAAGCTCTTAATGAAATACAAAGGAAAACTAATCTACTAGTAGGCAAATTGTGAAGATTTAGGAATTGACCAAAACCATCACAACATTCCAATAACAATGTGGACAAAACAAAAAAGAAATAAAAGGAAACAACATTGAATTTCATCAATCCCATATATATTGTAAGTGCAAAAGTTCAATCATAGGAATGGCACAAAAGAAAGAATGCATTCAAAATGAAAAGATTAGAACCATGCCATGTTTAAGTGAAGGAAGATCAAGTAGCTTTGTTTGAAAGGCTAAGGTATGAGGAAGAAAAAATGTTAAAAGAGTGAATGGATTCTTTTCTATGGATTGTAAAATAGACAAAAAAATGTTAGCAAGGCCACAATCATATTGAAGGTAAAATATGTTTGCAACTTGATGTTCACAAACTGTGCCTTACATTGTAGAATATTGCTTTTGCATTTCCATTGTTTTCTTTGTAGTGTACATATCAATGTTGGGAAGTAAATACTTTACCTTGATATGTCCATGGATAGTAACAAGGTAGATGTGTACCCTACCCAACTAGTAAAGGTTAATAAAAGGTATATCAAAATCATTATATAACAATATATATGCATCTCTTTATTTTGCAATGCGTGTGAATATGATGGATTGTTCAAATTATGGTGATTATATATATATATAAATTACCTTGGAAAATATTTTTACCATCAACATTTTTTTGATATGACATTTCACCAATATGAGAAAAATAAAAATAAAAT
>Ga0209208_10011188_pt1 | contig 11519 bp, 5 predicted proteins | sample S1TSphfallax_3_FD_187694 | JGI IMG/M metagenome (GOLD analysis project Ga0209208, IMG submission 187694) | Host-associated microbial communities from peat moss isolated from Minnesota, USA - S1T2_Fd - Sphagnum fallax MG (SPAdes) (version 2) | ecosystem: Host-associated > Plants > Peat moss >...
CGAGTTCTCATTAAACCTCAAAATATGCAACCATCTTTCATCTTAAGTTCAGGTCTATGTTTTCTGGATTCACAATCCTTAAATGAAGTAAATCCCATTGGCTCTTTTGAGTGCATTTATACCCTATATGTTGGAATGTTGAAGATCATCATTACCCATTTTTAAGTCCAAACCTCCAAAAAATCAAAATGTCATTTCCATCAAAAGTTGAATTATATATATTTTTAAAAGCAATTTAACACATTACTTGTTTGTTTGTGATTGATGGAAAATAACATCCCTTTCGATCCAATATGTTTAGATTTTAACAAGTTTGTTACATACTCAAGTTGATTGGGTGTTCATAATTTTTGCAAGCCTATTGTCTTGCATAATATGGTTAGGGGTTAATGCCTAACTATACTTTTCCCGTGCTTTTTTGAAGATCATTAACATGCAAATGGAAAGTTTAATTGAGTTATTCATAAGCTTACAATAATGCAAGTGTTTACCTACCACCTTATGCATGGAAAAGGAGTTGAAGGTTGTCTTTAAAATGTTTCTTAACCTCAATGGTTGCAACAATCTTATTTGATGTATAATGTTTGGTACACAATGAATGAATGAAATTGTGTACCAAGAGTAATCTAGGTTCGAATAAATTTATTTGAACATCATTAGTTCTTTGTAAATATATTTTCTTTTTGAATTCAAGATCTTTGATGATCAACTTTGACATAAGTAACCTATTGTGCATCTAATGTTAGTCATAGGATGTGTGGCAACATAGTTCATGACATTGGCAAATTGAAATCATGCCCAAAGATTCCTAGTTTTTTTAGTGCATGACAAGCCTCATTTTAGACGTTTAACTTTTGTGAGCAACAAGTTGCAAGGAGTATGAAGTTTCAATGTTCTATGGCTCCACCATATCTTACCAAACTAAGCAAATACAAGGAATTCCAAAATTGATGGTGAAGAGTACATTTGTTTTTGGCTAGGTAAAATGGCTTCAACAAATCAAACCCATCCAATTTCAATATTGGACAACATAAACATTGAAAAGATTGACATAGATATCAAGGAAGATGTGTTTGTGTTTGTTTAGTAATGACACTTCACAAGCCACTTCAAACATTGAGGGTGATGTGATGTTTTCATTGTTGAAAACAAATTTAGCAAATTTGCATCTTTGTAATTAGACTTCAAGTTCTTAGACATTTTTTGTGCCACACAATGATGGGGTTGCAACTTCATGCACCCCACATACTTCTTTTGCATTGTATGTCACCTTCAACAGACCAATGGTGATGCATTAAGGTTAAGCAAAAACTTGAAAGGCATCATTCTTTACAAGGAAATGGTATTTTTGCATTAAATAAACTTTTTAATTTCACCATTTGAAAGGAGTTTAGAAATGGGGAGCCTATGTGGAGCAACAAGAAAATAATTTTGAAGCTAAATATCAATAAAAAACATAAGGTGAGGTATTTTTTCATCCCAAATTATTTCATTTTTTGTGAATAAGGTACCATATTCAAAAATCAAGTCAATAAAAGAAAATTGGGTTTTTGTAATCAATCAATTTGTGACTATATGCAACTATTTGTCATTTGTGACTATCATTGGTTATTTCTTCAACTACTTTTTGCATTTAGTTGTGCTTACAACTACCTTGTGACTATTTTTTTTTCATTCTCCCATTTGAACAATTTTTAACATGGTTTTTGTTTAAGAAGACCCATTTATGTTCCATTAGTTGCAATCCTATGCATATTCAAAGTCTATTTTGAGTATTCCAAGGTGTATGCAAGTATATTGGTGTATAATATGTATTCAATTTAATAATATATGGGTGGAAACTAAAATAAACATGTGTTTATGAGGCGTGGTGTATAATACTTATATTTTTTACAACTTTTTTCAATCATAAAAGAAATTCCAGTAATTATAATAAGATTAATTACTACAATTAACGTAACATTATTCGTAACATTATCAATATTCGTAATTTTTTTTTAAAAAATTATGATTTCAAATATCCATAATAATAATATTTTAAACATATTATTTGATGTAATTATAATAATTAAATTACACTAAGTTATTGAATTTATTAAATATCATCATTTATTTAGAATAAGATTATTATTATAACATAAATTCTTACACCAATTTATAACATTTTTGAGTAGTCAAAATTAATTACACTAAAGCCATTGTAATTATGTTATTAATACATTAATTTAGAAAGTGGCATAATTTATAATTCAATTTAATTATTTATAATTATTAATTTACAAAGTTATTAAAAATTTGTCCAAATAAAACATTATTTATGTCATTGGAAAACTATGAAAACATAAATATCTAAAATGATATTGCATTTTCAATTTGAAGCTATGAGTTAAAAGTTATGAAGAAAAAAAATTAAAGGTCAAAATTTCCAAGTTATTTTCTCCTATGAAGAAAAAGAGATTAAATTGCCTCGAGGAGCAATTTCCTTCAAGGAGAAAGGGACTATGTTCCCCTAAGGAGCAAATTCCTTGAATGTTTGACAAGAAATTACAAGGTACAAATTTGTTTAAATCAATTTTTTTTATACCATTGGAAAGCATTGACAACATAGATATCTAAAATGATTTTGCATTCTCAATTTAAGGGTATGAGCTAAAAGTTATGACCAAAAAAAAAATCAGGGGTCAAATTTTCCCTTTTCCCTAAGGGAAATCATTGCTCCGTAAGGGAAATTTGACCCTGGCTCTTTTTTTATCATAACTTTTAGCTCGTAATTTCAAATTGAAAATGCAAGATCATTTTAGATATCTACGCTTTGAGGGCTTTCCAATGGTATATAAACATTTGATTTGGACAATTTTTTCACCCTATAATCTCTTGTCAAGCATTTGAGGAACTTGCTTCCAGAAGGAACATAAACCCTTTTTCCCCACATTACACGAATCATAACTTTTTTTAATTTGAAAAACTAGCAAAAAAATATTCAAAAGTGACAAATGTTCAACTTGATTGGCAATTATCTTGGACAAATCATATTGAACATGTCCGTTTTGACTTGGTCAATTTGACTAACCATTCAAAATTTGGGCAGCTACATGTCCACCTACCTACCTCTTAACTAATTAACTACCGTACCTACTAACCTACCTACCTACCTTTTGACTTGGTCAATTTGACTAACCATTCAAAATTTGGGCAGCTACATGTCCACCTACCTACCTCTTAACTAATTAACTACCGTACCTACTAACCTACCTACCTACCTACCCTGATAATCAATGAATAATTTTAATTTTAAATATTTAAAAAAACTCACCTAATTATCAACCTAACTACCTAGGCTAAGTAAACTAGGTAGTTAGACCACCCAATTGAATAATTAATTAGGCCACCTAGCTAAGGTAGTGGCCTAGATTGCAAGTGTGGGGACTTGAACTACTCACCTCCACTTTGAGGAATCAACTCCTAACCTATGCACCACCACCTTCTTAAGGTGAAAATATTTGTGAACATATTATAATAAACATGTTCAATTTCTTTTACACTACTTTAAAAGGTAGATAGGAGGATAGATAGCGACATAGGAAGGTAGGAAGGTCAAACATACTAACTAGGATACTTAGGCTAGGCTACCTATGTAAGGTAATGTAGGGGTTATGTAGGCTATGTAGGCTTAGGAAAGAGGTATGTATGGGCTATTTATGCCTACTTAGGGGCTATGTAAGGCTATGTAAAGGTTATGTAAGCTATGTAGGCCTAGGTATGGCATAAGTAAGGGCTATATAGGCTATATATGTTGACTTAAATAGGAGGTATTTATGTTTTGGGGCTACCTAGGGCTACTTAGGGGATATGTAGGGGTGATGTTTAGGCATAATTAATAAGAGCTACATAAGGTTATTTAGGGCTTATGTAGGTTATACATAAGCCTAGGTAGGGTTTAAGTATGGGATATGTAAAACCATGTAAGGTTGTGTTTAGGCATAGGTAAGAACTATGTAGGGTTATATAGGGGTTTATATGCACACTATGTAGGCCTAGGTTATAAAGTTTATGTAGTAGCTACCTAGTTAAGCTTACATAGGGGCCTTTATAGGGGTTACATAGGGCATGGCTATTTAGGTTATGCAAGGTTATCTAGGCCTATGTAAGAGTTATATATGTAACTAGGGGGTACATAGCAGGTACCCATGCATACATCTAGGGGCCAATATTATTGGGGTTATATATTGTAGAAGCTATGTGGGCCTATATATGTAAGGGCTATGTAGGGGTTATATTGTAGGCTTATGTAAGTTTAAATTTGAGCTATGTAGGCCTATATAAAATCTATGTAGGCCCAGATAAGCCCTAATTATATATAACCTTACATACATTGGCCCTACATAGCCTACACCATAACCGTTACATTACTTAACTACCAAATCTATCCAAACCAAGGCTTACTTAGAGCTCACCTAAAATATAACCTAGGTTCATGTAGGCTCATATAGATGTACCTATGCTAATCTAGGCCCATCGTTTATTTACCTACCCTTTTATTTACTTTCCTTACCTTAATTTCATACCTACCTGCCCTACTTTATTTTCCTACCTCCTAATTACCTATCTATATGTGACTTACCTACAACTTGTAAACACTTATATGTAATATTTTCTTTTCCAAAATTTATGGTTATACATGTCCCATTTGGCTCCATGTCTCATTTGACTACACCTTTGTTTTTTTTACTAAAGGTGTACACATCCTGTCCTATTTGACTATAAGCATTAATTAACAATATGTTTCATCTGACTATAGCCATGTCCATTTTGACTAAAAAGGTTCACTTTTGGTCATATTCGACTAAATGTCACATTGACCAAGTAGTCAACAAGGTCATTTTAATCAAATAAACCAATCAAAAGAGACATGTCACTTTAGCCCTAGCCTTCAATGAAATTTGACATGGCAATCAAGTTGGAGTGCTTGAAAAGCCACAAATTCTTGTAGTGCCAAAGGAACTTAATCCTCTTTTCCCCAAGGCAACTTAACCATTTCTTTCTTATTAACATTTTATAAACATTTTAAATAAATTGAATCCTCATTTTTTAATTTAATAATATTTTAATTAATTAGATAATTACATAATTATGTAACTAAAAACTATTGATGACTTCTTATTCCATGTTATTAGTTTATTTGTTAATTATTTAAGTAGGTAGTTTATGAGTTAGTTAATTAATGAATAACTAGTTTTTTCATTAATAAAATAATTAGCTAGTCACTTACTAATGGAATTATATAATGAAAAAAATAAAAATATGCTAAAAATCCTTTAAGGTGTACCACATAGGACGAAAAGGCCTTAGTCCTTACTACAGTCCTTTTTTACCCTATATTTTGATCCCCATAAAAATTAATGAATCAAAAGTTGTCAAAAGTTTTTGAAGGTTTTAGACCACTACAATTTTATATTCCATCATAATAATCCATAAATGTGACTTCACATAATTTTTTAAAACTAGGTAAAAAAGATAGAAAATGGTGATGTTGTGACAAGATTTTGGTACACCTTAAATAATTTAGACTCTAAAGGATATGGAATGAACCTTCTAGTTGTAAAAAGTTTGTAACTTTTAATTAGTCATAAAACAATTTATAATTAAACTCCAAATTCAAAATTTATTTCATAAATGTTTTGTTATAACCCTAACCTTGGGCTTGTGACTAAGACAAGGGCTTGCAAGGTTGCAAGCCAAGAGGGAAGCCTGAGAGTCACATCGCATGTTCCTGGGAATGTAGGAAAGTGTGAAGTAATGAACCTTCACACTCCCAAGGGAACTTCCACTTTGGGAGTTGGAATCCCAGTGGATTTTTGAATCTTTAGATAACGATTGAAGGGGTCAAAACTCAATGAATTAAGGAGTTCCTTCTATCATTGAAAATCTCTTGGAACGTAGATGTCTAAAATTGGCTTGCATGACCCATTTGGACACTTCAAACACAAGTTATGGCCAAAAGAAGGGCCAAGAATCAAATTGGCAATTTGACTTCCAACCACTAAAAATCAAGAATCGCCCCAATTTCCTTGGGTGCGGGTGGAATGTGACATATTGTTGAAAAGCTTTCAACAAAGGCTACAACTTTGCTTTAAACCTCATCTCAATCGGATGTCTTCACGCAAAATTATGGGCCCCAAAGTTGCGATAGTCCTAGTTGTGGGAATTTTGGGACTCCCACTTGGGAGTCCTGAAACAAAATGACATTTGGGTGCTGGTCCTGTGACCAGGCACAAAGTATACTATAAGGGGGAAGGTGGTGGCTTCCCCCAAGTTCGGGCTGTGGTGAATCTTGTGAGTTCGAGTTTGCCCATGGTTCGTCCTAACACCAAAAGTGTTCCAGCTATGCATTAACCAACTTGTTGTTTGTTTTTGTGCAAGTCCGTGTGACTGAGTGATTGCTTGTCATTCTTCCTAGTCCCATCCTCGAGCTTTAGCACGCCCCTTTACCCCAAAGTGCTACAAGCCAAGGAGCGTGCCTCAACTCCTTATTTTTCCGTTGTTTTCACTTCAAACTCACATTTGACAAGAACTTGCGAGCACATCAAGTTTGTTTTCCATTCTCATCTTGAAAAGTATATAAATATGTCTTTGCTTCACATTTTCACATTCAAAGTTTTAGCCATATGGGAAGAACCCATTAAAAGGTTTACCCAAATCTTTTTCTAAAAGTTTATGTACCTACCACTTGATTTCCCTACCTCCTTAATGAACCTATCCACCTAGTTATTTCCTATCTACCTACTTAAGTAAAAATCTAGCCTAAATAAATAGGTATGTGTTTAGTTTAAATAAATAGGTAAGTAGGTTTTACCTACCTACCTACCTACCTATCTACTTTGACCTACTTACATATCTACCTATTTAAATTAATTTTGGAAATATTTAATTAATATGCCATGTGGCACATTTTGATTATGCCACGTGTCATAATCGAAAACCATCCAACATAAAAATTGAACATCTTAATTTATTTCAGAATTTTATAAATAAAATAATGGGTGAAAAACCTTTAAGGTGTACCACATAAGATGAAAAGGGCTTAGTCCTTACTGCATTCATTTTTTACCTTATATTTTGATCCCCATAAAAAATAATGAATCAAAAGTTGTCAAAATTTTCAGAATGATTATATTCTGGACTATTACAATTTTATGTTCCATCATAATCATCCATAAATGTGTTTTTACATGGTAAAAAAGGACTAGGTAAAAAAGACAAAAAAAGGTGATGTTGTGACAAGATTTTGGTACACCTTAAAAAATTTGCACCCTTATATTATTGTAAATATAATAAATTAATGACACATGACAACATATGATAAGAACACAAGGCGGAAAAAATTAGTTGTAAACTAATTGCAAATTATAATATTTATACGGTGGATCAACAAATGAACATGTATTTTGTTGACTTTTCTTTCCATCCATGAATGATTGTCATTTGTGACTAATGTCATTTGCAACATGTCCAATGCAACTAAAGGAAATATAGTTGCAAATGTCACCTTGATTTCTTTTAATGAGTTTGTTTAAATGGCATTGTTAAAGGATATATTGTTGTATATTGTTAAAGGGTACCACCCTTTAATTTGAAGATAATTTATTTTCAATGGTTAGTCTTGCAGCAAAATGGTAGAGTTGTCTTTCCATCTCATAACTTGTTGCTGAAAAATGTTTTTTCTAACATTATTGTAGACTATGGAAGTTCAATATGAGAAAATAAGGGTTTTGTGGTTGGATTTTTGAATTGTGATCACTACCATTGGATGAGTTCCAATGGTTGCACCAAACACACTTCACATATATGGAATCATATATTTATTGCAAATATGTGCAACTTTTTGTAACTAGATGCAACTATGTTACAATTAAGATGTCCACATTAACTTCATGCACAATTTTTTGCAAATAAATGAAATGATTACATGGTTTTGCATTCATCTATTAATGAAAGAAATTTATTGGTGTTTATTATAATTAACTTACAACAATTACATTATCAAATTATTGTTTTGCAACTATGGATTTTGCTAATGGTACTGTGTTATAACTTGCATTTAATCAATGTAATTTGTTGATGAAATTATTTTGCAATTAATGTCCATTTATCAATGGTGTTATTTTTTACCTACTACAATTGGCAATGATAATTTTACATTGTGAAACACATTACATACATTTATTGCATAAATAATGACAAACATCTTGCATCAATAATAAAATTGTTAGAAAATACAATACTCGTATGAATGTTTTTGGTGATTCATGGTCCTTTCCAATGGTATGTGTTTCATCTACATCTCAAGTGCTAAGTTTAAAAATGTCAAAGTTATTGTTAACAAATATCCTATTTAATACCTATTGTTATACAATGCTAAAAATTCCACATTTGAAATTATCTTTATTCAAAAGTTGAACTATATTTTGTTAACTAGCAAATATGAATTATTGTTTGCATATCAATGTAAAAATAACATCACTGCAATAATGTTGAAAAATAATTTGATGTTCATATTTTAAATTTAAATAAGAACCTTTTACAACTATAACGCAATTAACAAATAACATACATATAATTTCCAACGTACGTATAAGGTCATCATTAAATTATCATTGAAATGCAATATAAACATCACATGTCATAGTCATATTTGATGATTAAGCTACAAGCTTTATATTTACAAACAACAATTTAAATTTAATGTAAGGTGTTATAATCAAAATTATAATACATTAGTTCTAATTTTTTTCACATGTAAATGTAAGTTTACCTTCACTTTTGTTGTCTTAGCATAAAAGTTCATTAATCTTGAATGTTTTAAGACTTACACCATCAAACTTCATTATCAACAATTCAATCTAGTTGTATAAAAATTAACAATTTAACAACATAATACTCTTTTGCACAAGAATAATGGATTATATTGCAAATGCACAAAACAACATGGTTTCTACTTGAATATTTTTGCCCATTACGCCCAAAAATAAAAGTTTTTATAATTTCACATAAGCATTAAAAATAAAACTTTGATGGTCTCAATCAACAAGAAAAATACAATCAAAATTTTTTCAAACAAAAAAATATGAACAAAAAATCAAATGATTTCACTCTATGCTATCAAATGAAAATCATGTTTAACTTGAATGTTTAATTCTTTGAACTAAAAATAAAGAATGTAAAAGAAAGTTATGTAGCATGTTTCTTAGTTGTCTCACAAGAAACCAATAAGCTTAAAATTAAAAAGAACAATCATTTCCTTATTCAACCTTTATATATATATTTAATATTAGGCATAAGTGCATAATAATCATAGATGTAAGTCCTAGGATCTATCTTGAGCTTAAGCATGTGTTACACGCCTTTGCTTATCCCATGAAAATTTTAAAATTTCAAAGTTGTAAGAAGGTATTTTTATAAAGGATGTAATTTCTTTTTTTGGAAAATTTTTGTTAGGTTTTATTTCTTTGGCATTAGACAACTCTTGAGTCTTCTCTAAAATAAATAATTATTTTTCAAAATTCCTTGTTTTCCAAAAATTGTAAACCCTTGTGTGAGAAGGCTTGCACATAAAAATGTGAAGTTTGCTATTTTTGACAACTTTGAAAAAAATGGTAATTATCAACCTATGGCCATGCTTATTATGTAATGCTAGAATATCATGTTTTGCCACATTTAGTTCCACATTCTTCTATATTTTACAATATAAAAATTTCCTCATCACTAGAGGCCTTCATTTACAAATTGTATGTTATTATTTTGGGGAAATCACTTTTTCTATATTCTATTGACCATGTAAAATAAAAGGGTATTTTTTATAAACTATGAAAAAAGGGATATTTCATTAAAATTGAAAATATTTAAAGTATATTTTTATAATCAAATTCTAAAAATATTTACACTTAAATAAATGAAATATATATATTTCTAAATAATTGGTTGCATCTTACATTATTTTGCATGTTGTTAAAAGAAAAGTAACTTCCCTTTATATGTTGTTGTGCATTACATTTTATAGGCAAAGTCTTCTATAGTCAATCTTAAAAGGTTCCCATTTCCCCCTCTTCCATGTATTTTATTGGTTTTTTTTTTTCATAAAAGACCAATTTGGTTCATTTGCAAGTTTTAGTTTGCATAACAAGGGGTGTTTTATTTTGTTTAAAGCTACGAGGAACTAAAACCACATAACTATGCAATAATCATGTAAAATCTTGAAATCAAAAAACCCAATTAAGTAGAGTTGAAAGGTACTTCAACCATGAATACATTGATTTTCTGAAAAAGGGATGTGGTTGATGAATGGAAAATCCCCATCATTGAAAGTGCAAATTATTAATTATGGGCAACCTTCAAAGTTTGACATTTTTTTTTGAGAATTTGACTTGTGTACCTTGCTTGCTTCATCGATGGTAACAATTCTAGCATAGATAGAAAACATTCATACGAGGTTGGTGAAGATAAAATTATTCGATTTGGTGGACTTAGGATGAGAGAAAAACAAAATGGTAGAAGCTATACATCCAATGAGCATCTACACAAAATCAAAGGAAAGCCATTTCTTGTGACCATTTTTGAACACCTTGACTATTCCAATCCCCTCCCACATTCCACTGCATGTAACATAAGTAGAGAAAGCAAAAATTGTGTCATTGGAGTTAATTAGGCATTTGTCTCACACTACTCAAGCTCGAAAAGAACTCAAAGTGAGCTTGAAATATAGGAATGGGACATCAAAAAAGTGGTAGACTGGGAATGACATGTTTGAATTTGGTTGATAGAAGTCTTGGTAGGAGTAGTATTGGGTCAAGAAAGGACCAAGCTAGTCCATTGTGACACACAAAGGTTAGTGAAGGTCCACAATGGTGGCACTCCTACAAAAGCATAATTTTAAATATGTGTTGGTGACAAAAAATAATTCATTTTCTTGTGTTTATCAATAATATATCAACATGTTGAACATCAAGTCTTGGAGAATTTTGATGGCATCCATTTTAAGTGATCACATTTATGGCAAATTGACAAGGTTGATTGTTTCACATTTTTGGGGCAAGTTGAATAGGGAAAAATGTTTAAAATTGCCAAAAAAAATTTCTTCCATTCAATGCTTACCTTCAACCGGACGAAAAAATTCTACTAGCTAATTTTTTAAAAATTTGGTAGACTACAAGGAAAAGTTCATTTCAAAACTATTCAATCACCTTTTTGGGTTGAAGGACTACTAAATTTGGTCTTTATATCTAGCCCTATAACCAAAGGTTCAAAAAACTTATGGAACTATTAAATTGAAACCTCTCGTCCCTTTAGAATATAAAAGGTTCTAAGACATTATTTGTAAAATGACTCGGGCAATTTTTTGATGGACAACATGTTATTACTCCTATAATTTTTGCTCCACAAAGGGTGTGTGTTTCAAAAAAAAAATGAAACACCCACCCTCCTTTTTTTAGTTTCCCCTTGTGATACCCATATCTTTGAGATAT
>Ga0209208_10011189_pt1 | contig 11518 bp, 6 predicted proteins | sample S1TSphfallax_3_FD_187694 | JGI IMG/M metagenome (GOLD analysis project Ga0209208, IMG submission 187694) | Host-associated microbial communities from peat moss isolated from Minnesota, USA - S1T2_Fd - Sphagnum fallax MG (SPAdes) (version 2) | ecosystem: Host-associated > Plants > Peat moss >...
ATGAAAAAAAAAAAAAAAAAACATTTACAACTATATTTGAAATATCATTTCTAAATTATGATACACCTAGGTATGTTCCCAAACGATTCCCAAATGGCAAGGTTCCAATAGAATCCCCCCTCTTTTTTCTTTTTTTTTTCTAGTTGGATACATTGCCAAATGATTCCCAATAGTTCATCATTATTTATGTCAGATCTAGCAAGTCCACATAAATGTGCATATTAAATAGGCTTGAAAGAAGTAGGTTATTATATTATTTTAATATGTACATAACATGGAAGTGAAAACACAGATGTTAATTTGCCTTTTCATATGCATGTAAGTGAATAGGAGAAAGACTAGAGGGGTAGTTAAGCTTGGAATATAAACAACACAAACAAACAACCATAATTATTTATTACATGGAATAGCAAATTTATAGTTATAAAACATGATCATTAAATTGAATCATTACAACAAAAAAAACATAATTATTGATGGGTACGTTAGTGGTACTTAAGCTTCTTAGGGTCAAGTGCTCTTTTAATTGCATTCAACTGACACATAAAACATTGTGAAGTCCAGCAAAGACTCAAATTTTACTCCATCCAAACCACCCCAGATGAAAAAGTGGGTTTGGCAACAACAATGAAGAAGAAATTATAAAAATAAAATAGAATTCTCTTCTGTTACACTAAAAAAAAGGTTATAAAGTAATAATAACAAAAGATTTGTAACTGCTGGCTGCAAAAGTGGAGAGAACCCACCCAAGTAGAGATACCTAGATATCTTTTGTCAGTTATTATTGTCCCTTTTTTGTATTTAGCATGCCAGATTTTTTTTTACCTCAAAAGTAAGATATGTAACTGCTGGCGGCAAGTGGACAACCCAGTTTAGTTAGTGGAGAAGCTAGTATAGTATCTATATGTCAGTTATTGCCATTTTTAGTATACTAGATGGTTACTGTTTGCTTTACCTATTTCAGTTACTTAACTGGGACTGTTTGGGAACTACCCTGCTTGGGGACAACTGTTTGGGGACAACTGTTTTGTTTTTGTTTTTGTTTTTGGTTTGTTTTGGTTTGGGTTTGGTTGGGTTGTTTGACTGCAGCCAAAAAAGCTAGTGCAGATTTTAGAGGCAAAGAAAAGGTTGGCGATGGAAGCCCAGGTTTGTAGCAGCACCAGCAGCCGCACCACCACCCACCAGCAGAAGAAGCAGCACCAGCAGCAGCAGCAGAAGAAGAAGAAGAAGAAGAAAAAGACGAGCTTTTGCTGTGCATTTTGCCGGGTCTTGGGTTGTGTGAAAATGTCCATTGGAGTGAACGGGAATAATGTTGCGGGACATCCCACTCTACTAGTATTTGTAGCTGCTGCTCACTGTCTTAGGTTTTTAAGTGTACTCCAAATTTTCCGGGAGTGCAACTTTCTCTTGTTGTTTTTCCCAGGCTCTGCAAAATCTTGTGCACTTTGGTGTGACATAGACTCAGAAAGAAAGAGAGAGAGAGAGCTACACGCACGCACACACACGCACACGCACGCACGCACGCACGCACACAAGCAAGGGGAGGTGATCTTGGGAGAGAGGGAAGCATAAAATAGAGATCTTTGATGAAGAGGGGATCAGAGAACTAGTCTAGTGTTGCAGGGAGAAAAAACATAACGTAGACAACAAGAAGAACAAGGTTTGAGTGACTCATTTCTTTTTGAGACGTTTTTGCAGAAGTTGTGAAACAACAAGAGAGGACATGAGAGGAGAGGAGAGGAAAGGGGTATAATTCTCTGGAAAGTGGAGCGGTTTATTTTTTATTTTTTATTTTTTTCTTTTGAAAAACTAGAAGTTGGGGACAAAAGGCAGTTGAGGAGGTTGAAGCGGTTTTTTTTTTGGTTCTTTTGGGGTGGGAGGTAGTTTTTCGAGGAATTCTTGGAGGATTTTTGTTTTCGGGTGATCTGGGTTAGTAGGATTTTGAAGACTCACAGGCCTGTTTGAGAAGGAAGGGGCTTTTCAATATGTTTTGATAAGTTTGAGAAAAAAAGTTTACTGAGGGACTGAAAAAGAGTTGAGAGACAGGTGGAGAAGTTTTGGGAATTTTTTGGAGGAGTTTGGAAAAAACAAGACATTAGTTTGTAGATGAAGAGCACAAACAAGAAGAGTGTTGGAAAAGTTTGTTTTGAACAAGAAGCTTCATTCACGAGCTGTTGTTGAGGAACTATACAGAAAACAACTCCATAGAAAACCTTGAGCTAGGGAGGAGGGAGAGTAAAGGTTTTGGAAAAAAACATTGAGGTGGTGGTTTGTGGAGTTTAAAAGACGATTATTATTATTATTATAGCGGTTTGACAAGTTTTGAGAAGGAACTAATTGTAGGAAATGATCAAAAGAGCTTGATTGAAGGAGGGGAAGGGTGCTCGACTGCTAGGGTTGTAAAACACCTGGCTTTCAGTTGTCAAAATCTGGTTATGCTGATTTTCAGGTTCAACCTGCAGGAGTAGGATCTCTCATCTGGTGTCAAGCAGTCAGCTTCGACCAATTGGAGCCTAAAAGCTTTGAAGTGCTGCACAAATTGATCACTGCCTGAGCAATGGATGGGAAGGAAGAGGGCAGTGTGGAGCTCAATGCCAAGTTGGGTGCTGGACAGACAGCAACAGCAGTGAAAGTAGCCGAAAAGGTAGAGAGCCTGCACAAGGTACCAAACAGTAATCCTTCAGCTCATTCCAATGATGGACCACTGTGGGCAATGCTGCCAAAGGATTTGGTGGAGAAAGTGTTTGCATACCTGCCCCTCCACAGCCTGTTCCAGGCCCGCACCGTCTGCAAGCTCTGGCAGAACATGGGGATTTCCAACAACCTTGTGAAGCTGCGAGCTGAAGCTCCATCTGGCAGTCCTTACTTCCCTGTGTTCTTCTCCAAAGGAAATGAGCGAGGATGGTGTGCTTATGACCATGTGGTGCACAGATGGCTTCATCTTCCCCCTCTCACTTTCCTCCCTTGTGAAGCCAAGTGCATTCTGGCTGGAGAAGCCGGGCTTCTGTGTCTCAATCAGTCACTGGGCTCAACTTACAGCTCCATCTGTGTTTGTAATCCCATGACCAAGAGCTGGAAGGCACTTCCACCTTTAGCCCACAACTGGGAGCCTGGGATTACACACATGGTGGTTGACCGAGATCAAAAAGCTTACAAGCTAATTGTCACACTGACTCACTGTGTGGAGAGCACCCATGTGTTTGACTCGCAGCAGAATCGTTGGCAGGCAACAAGCTGCCTTCCTCCCCATTTCCTTCTGTGGGGGAGACGGAGCTCAGCTTTTGCTCGAGGCTTTCTATATTGTGTGGCACTTGAAATTGGTGGCCTCAATATGGAAGGCTTGATAGCATACAATGTGCACACTGGGGTGTGGACAGAAGTGCATGAACTTCCTCGAGGTATGCGGGATGACCCCTATGTGCTGTCATGTGGAGGCCGTGTTCTCGTTGTTGCTGCACAGAAAAATTCAAATCGCCGGCTAACCAGTATCCGCATTGTGGAATTCAATCTGATAACCAAGAAGTTCATTGAGGTGACAGAGATGCCACAGAATGTGATGTTGGAGGTCTTCCGGTGCAGAGGAGGGTGGAAGCCTGTGGCCTATGGTGACAAGATCTGTGTTGCCTCCAAGAAAACCTTACAAGTTGCTGTTTATGACATGGTGCAGAAGGCTTGGTATGAGTTGCCCAAGTGTCCTCTCAATCCCAAGGTTGATGTTGCTTCTTTTTGCTATGGCCCAAGCTTGCAGAGCTTATCCTAAGACAAAGACCCCTGAGATAACTCAATATGTCTGTCTTTCATAAGAAAAAAAAAAGCATCCAGAAAGTCTTTCGTTGGAACTCTGTTTTCTATAGATTTATACACCGGTCGATATGGGATTATTAGGTATCTTTCATGGGAGTTTTCAGTGTCTCAGAACTTGAGCTCCTGGGAGTCTTTATATACATATTGACCAAGATGAAAACTTACACAAAAGTTTGCAAATTATGTGTTTTGAGTAATGTGAGCTGACATGCAAAAGTTTTTGTCCTTCATTTGGACTTCATGTCAGTCTTGACTTTTAACTCTTCCACAGTGGCAGCATCCACCAATCCCCCCTTCTTCCATTGGTTTGTTCTTAGAGTTAGTACTAAGTAAATGCCCTTTTTTTCTGAAGACATTGGATCCAAATTCCCCTATATCAGGCACCCTGGATTTGAGTGGGTTTAGGAATAACTATATGTTGTGACAGACTTGTCTGGATTGCTCAAAGGTAGTGTTTGAAAATATGTGAGCATGCTAGGAAGAAGTAGGAAAACACAGGAAAATGTTGATTTTGCATGGCCATCTGGAATGAGGAATTACTAGACAAAGAAGAAAATTTACAAAGAAGCACATCTGCAGAAGTACTGACTGAAACAAAAGGAAAAAAGAGAGAGCTTGATGATGCAGTTCTGTACCTGACTGCATCACACCAATCAAAAGAGTTTTTGGCTTAGAGGTGAAGCAGTTCTGAGACATTGCAAACCCTAAACCCCATTCACCTAGACAACACTCACGCTGTGCCCACATTGTATGAGGAGCCCCAAACTTTCCAGCCTATGCATTGAGTTGTGCCAAAGGCATTGGAAGCACAATTCTGTGGAGCTCTGATGTGATTTCCTCACCGAAAAAAATCTCAATAGCGCTTTAAAGGTAATACAACAATGAGTACAATCATAACCTTATGTGAGCTGCCCACAAAGTGTCAGACCATCACCTTCATCACAAACAGCAGTAATGACTGCCATGATTACTCAGTGGCTTCATCAGCTCTGTTGTGAATACCTAATCACTTTATCAGCTCCCAACAGTGGGTGCAGAGAAGAACATAGTAAGCCACTGAAAATCTCAGATTAAAGAAAATCTGCTTCCTGAGTTTCTGTAACATTCCCTGAAGCAACTTAAAGACTCTCTCTCAGGATATTGGCTAGCACTCAAGAGAGTCATAGCTAGTAAAAAGAAGTCCTCACTGAAGCTGTAACAACCTTGTCAAGGTAAGCTTCATTTCACTTTAGCTTGTCACTGTGCAAGCAGGCATCTAAGCTGGAGGAACATAGTCATAAATATGGGGCAATGGAAAATCATTAGGCAAAGAAGTGTGATGCAGTGATGGTTCCCAAGGTGCATCCTTCAGAACTTGCAGCAGCTCTTTAAGCATCACCTTACTCCCTTCAGGTGCCAGGTGCATACCATCACTACACAGTGCAACAAAATTCACTTTCAGGAAATACAAGATGCAAGATCTCCTCTTTTAATAGAGCTCCTGACAAAGTCAAACTTTTTCTTGGTTCTTGAATTAGGGCTTATGGTAACAGAGATGACCCACCTTAGGCACTCAGTCTGCCAATTTGGATGCTTTTGAATTGAAGTCCACAGATCAATCACCCCTGCACCCATTTGCTTTGCTGCTGCCCTGCATGCAGCTGCATACTGACCCGCTCTCTCATTTGTGCGGTCACTAGATTTCCCATTTTCTTCCCCAAATTTCATCCTGCATTATTGCAATATTGCAATGTTGATTTAAGAATTTGGTGAAGTTTATAGAAAATGAATTCATGAAAACCTGATTGAGATATGCCATTTCAAGTCACAAAAATGAACTGCAACATAGATCCTATACTCAATGTCTTTGCACTCTTTTTTGTCCCAGATTATGTGAAATCAGTGATTTCAAACTAAGCACATACCTGAGCCAATTACAGCGACTTTCTTCATGTATAGGTGGTGCTGTTGTCAAAATCACATGTGTCTTCTCAGATAGCCCCTGCACACAAACCTCTTGTCATTCATCTTACCCTGCAGCTCCTTGCTTTTCACATTTTGTGCACCATTGTTTCACATTCTTCAGCTGCACAATCCTGGATAACTAAATTGCCAAATGAGATGGTCCATAAACTGCCATTTGACACTAAGTAGGAGTGGATGTGAAATCCTACAACCTACACCTAAGCTTCAAAATAAAATCTTAGTTTTGACTTGACTTTTGCTGAAGTAGGAGATGAGCATTGCCTGAAGATGCGCAGCAATGTGGCACAAATTCTCCTGGAACTCAGCAATGGGAACATGTTGCCCACCAGACCCTGTTGGTGAGGGAAATGCAGCATCATTTGCCCCAAAGAACACCACTACCAAAGCTGGTTGCACACTTGCATCCTGTATTTTTACATCAAATCCACTTATACAAAAATGCAACTCTGAGACATATCTATGAGATTGCAGAGAGAACTCCATAATAACAATTTGAAAGTAGTCATTGTATCAATTCCAGCAAGACCAAACTGATTGCAACAAGAATGCATATGGTCTTATGCGACAAAGTATCAGATCATCCCCTGAGCAACATTGATTAGCTGCCATTACTACCCACTGACTTCATCAACCCCCAACAGTGGTGCAGATAAGGACATATTAATCTGCTAAAAATGTATGCTGAACAACTATAATGAAATTCACATTTTGACTTTCTGTCACATTTCCAGAAGCAATGGGAAGACTTGGCTATGATGTCAGCTAGCACTCAAGAAAAATAGCTACTACAAACCCTCATTCAAGAAGCAACAACCTTGTGTGGTAAGCTTCATTTCAAATTAGCTAATCCCTGTAACTTAGACACAATGTTGTTTACCCACCTCCTTGTGAAAACTAAATTGCCGATTATCACCTTCAGCAGTTTTTTTCTACATTTGAATGCAGACAAGATTTGGCAACCCTAAAAGAAATAATAAACCTAAGTTTGGATCCCCATAAACATGTCAGCTGCCAGACCTGACCTTGGGGAAGATTGTATCCAAAGCTTCAATGGCTCGCCGCGTATTCCATCCACTGTATCCCCTCAGGAGAATATCTGCCTGCAATCAAGAAACAGGCAGACTCAACACAAGTATGTAAATAAGTGGCACACATCACAGTCAGAATTTCTTGTCTAAAATGCCTTGATGATCTGGTTGAACAACACATGTCCATTTTGAGGAGAGAGGATACACTTCCCCATTCCAACCCAAAATGAAACCAGCAACCTTTGTCAGAAATCGAATGGTGCAATATTGAAGAACCCAGTAGGTACCTATTCTAGGTCTTTGAAACCGAACCCTGATTTTAGGTCTTGATACCAAGCCCTAATTTTTGCAGCTGAGAAACTAGAAATTCAACAAGCAAGCAACAGAGTGAAGCGAGTTGAGTGCTGCAAGCTGTGGTCCTAGAAACACAAACAAGTGAAAGTTACCTTGCGAGAATAAAGGTCAGCCAAAGCAGCTCCCCATCCACCTAGCTCGAACGAGAACTGGGTCATGGATGCTCCATATAACACAAACAGTGGCCGTGCATGCGGTGGTGCCATTGCTAGCTAGCTGGTATTTTTACTCACAACCTCATTATCTTGCCCTGTTTTTTGGTTTGCTTGAATTAGGGCCTAAGGAAACCACACTCATGGTGGCTATGGAAGAGAGCATCAGACACAAACAGGTGAACAGAGAGAGATTAACACAACAGCCACTGGCTAGCTAGCTACAAAGGAAGTTTGCCCAAGAACTAACTTGTGTTATCACACAGAGATTGTCTAGAGTTTACCTTACCCATTATGGAATGTGGAGGGTACATGTCATGTGGTGGCAAAATGGAGATCCATAACTCTTAATAAATGCATTTACCTAGTCTGGAAATGTGACACCATCACAAAAAAATTTGTAGTTTTTGATGAAAGTTTTGAACTTTTTGTCAAGTTCTTCGATCATATATCATTTGTTTTTCTAAATCATTTTCTAAGCAGATTATTGTTTTTTTTCTCAATTTTGTTGTCTGACCAAACTAGCAATCATCCAAAGAAGATTTAGCCAAATTTGTATATGGACCAAATATGAAAGTAGAAAATTTTAAGAATCCTTTAATAATTTTGCTATATGCTGGAACTTGTTGTGAAAATGTGGGGATTTTCTTTTTTTTTTTGTAAATTTGGCAAATCAAGGTCAATTTTTCTTCAAAACTCCTTAGTATGTGTTGAAATCATTCTTTTCAGGTTGGAAAAATATGAAAAAAATTTGTCAAGAAAAAACACAAAATCTAAGTGATTGGGAGCCATTTTGATTGCTTTATCCAACCTTTTAAGCCTTTTAACTATCTTGAAACATCTCTTGTTTTGGTAATTTGATGTGTGACAATAGTATAATCTTGATTCAAACATTCTAATGATATCAATCAATTTGGACATATTTTGACTTTTGACTCTTGACATTCCTCTCATGAGATTTGGTATTCTTTAGGTGTCCTATCTCCCAACATGGGAATGCAAGTTGAGAGGTTAGGGAATGCATTGATCCCCTCTTCACAACCACACACCTTACACTTGTTACGAATGTGTGTTTCATTTCTTTTATCTATTATTATGTTGTAGCATCACAAAAATGGAGGCAACCTAAAACCTCAAGAATTCCATACATGCAATTGTCATTTCCTCACAACAAATGCATAGATCCATCAATTAGAGTTTTGTTCTTTCAATCTTACAATTACTTTTACCACTTAAACCTTCCCCAAACCATAGCATTCGTTGGAGTTCATCCCTAATGACTAGCTATGAATCCTATTTCTTTGTTAAACCTATATTTTTCCTAATGATGTTTTGTAAAGATTGTTGGATCAGATCTTTCTAGACTTTCTCAATGGGCTATCTTGGTCTTACACAAAATCAGCCCCTCAATAACAACCCTACAAATTCTCTCTCAATAGCTTATTCAAAAATTTAATAGAGAAGAGACGGTATCCCCAACCACATTGAAGTCCTTAGAATTCCCAAGATAACTCAACTTTCTAAATGCATCCCCAACTGAAATTCCACAAATGTTCTCTTGACAATTCAATCAGAAATTTAACGAATAAAAATCAATATCTCACAACACAAATTGCTTTCGATAGGACTCAGATACCAAATTCCCTAGAGTTCCCAAGATAAGTGTTTCAACTTTGTGAATGACACCCCAAATGAATCCTCACATACTAATGTCCTCTCAAATCAGCCAACATTGTCCCCTATGGAGTGTCATCAATTCCAACAGCTTAACTTATTTGTTCATTAAACAATTCTGTCATGTTTCTTACATTCCAACTCTAATACATAATGAAAGAATACTTGGAGTTGGAATATTCGTTAAAATAAAGGTTGAGGGCATTCTTCCCATGAACCATTCACTTCACAACCACTATGGACATTCACTTACCTATCTACTTCTTTTTGCTATCAGCACACACAATCATCAAGAACACCAAAGGAAAAAGACCTTAGCTTTTGGAATTCCCTTCTTCTTAAATCCCAATGACCTCCACTTCTTTACAAAATCCGTCTCTCCCCACCATTTCCAAAACAATTGAAAAATAACAAATAGAAAGTCAAAAGGGTGAATTTTTTTTAAGGTGTACCAAAATCTTGTCACAACATCACGCTTTTGTGTCTTTTTTACTTACTCCTTTCTTACCATATAAAACATATTTATGGATGATTATGATGGAATTTAGAATTGTAATAGTTTAAAATATAATCTTTTTGAAATTTTTGACAACATTTGATTCATTATTTTTTATGGGGATTAAAATATAGGGTAGAAAAAGATTATAGTAAGGAATAGGCCCTTTTTGTCTTGTGTGGTACACCTTAAAAAAATTTCACCCAAAAAGTATTAATAAGGTTGTAACTACATAAGTTGAACACATTGTTAGCAAAAGTAAGATTACTCCTTTACAAGTTATTGAAACCTCCTTAGTTATTGTTGAAGTTTGCCTTGGATTGATTCATCACATTCGCAATTCTAGATTTGCACAAAATAAACGCACACCACAAAACATCTAGTTGAAATAACTTGCAACAAACAACACAAATATTGCCATGTCCACACGAAAAAATAAAAATCTGTCAATTAACCCATCTTGTGTCATTTTTTGCATTCAGTGGCTTGATCCGCTAATTCATTCCCCAACCTCCTTTCATCCCACAATAGGCCTATTTTATATTTGTTTCCTTTCTTTTATCTTAATATTAGTCACCAACCCAAAGATAGAGTATATTTGTTATAATGGTGGTCAAAACTATTTGAATAATTTTGAAAATTTTAAGCCTTCCATATATTTAATATGGGCAAGACCCAAGAACTTTATGACACTTTTTAGCTAGCATGTTTTCCTTTTAAATGAAAATTTATTATCTTAAAGTTCAAATAATGATTATTTTTGTATGTACATGTGTTTGATTTCCTACCAAATATTTGGAAGTTACCAAAAAAAAGTGAATTTATTATAATTGTTTTTTTTTGTTTGCAATCCCAAAATCTAAAACTTTTGAAATTCTAACAGCATTTCCATGAAGATTAATTTTTAAATTATTATATGATGATGTATATCATATTTTATTTTCTTTGTGAATAAAATATGAGAAAAATTGAATAGATATGGTTTTAAAAAAAAAACCTAAACATTGAAACATGTTTTTTGAATCGTGTTTCAAGACAAATAAAGAAATTATTTTTTAATTGAAATTAAATTATTCTTCTTAACCATAATGTTTTTAGTACACATTTTTTCCTAGTGAACAAATTTTGTACTCTCTAGGCAACTTTGGCATTTTTTTGTAAAACAAAATTCTATTTTCAAAATTTAAATTCAACAAAAATAAAATAAAATAGAAAATCCAAAAAAATGTACATGAATTAGAATTATTTTTAATTTGGATGGATTTATAGCTAGTCCATCAATGGATATCATTGTTTATTCAGCCACTAGACCTATTTTGTTGCCTAAACTTGCTTGGACTTTCTTAAAGTTCTTGATTTAGGTATTGACCTATTGTTGTCATGACTTCCATACCTATTGTTTTCTTGATTTAAATGCCTACTAACTTTTATTTTTAGGTTTTTTGAACCATTTATATAGTAGTTTTTTAGAGCATTTCTTTTGTAATTTTCTTTTCACATGCAAGTAAATGATTAGATAACATGGATTGTGGTACTAGCAACTAGCATGACACTAAAAGTACACAATAAAAGTTGATAAGGTTGTTTCACACCATTTCGAAAGATGAAAGAAACATAATTTTGTAACAAGAATTTGATTTGTTGAATGAGTAGGTGAAGAATAAAAAAAAACAACAAGCTAATGACAAAGAAATAATTAATGGGACAACCAAGAAAGCTTACAACAACTGTACAAACAAATGGAATCTTATTAAAAATAAGCAAATAATGAGGCTTCAAAAGGATTGAAGACAAGGAAACAAGGAAAATACAACAATTAGTTTAGTTGAATTTGTGACCATTAATCACGGCAACAATCAATGGATACCATGGTGATAAATTTAAAGCTTTGCATCTTCTCCAAATTGTTTACAGAAAGCCAAGATGTTCCAAGTGTTTACAAAACACTCCCAAAACTAGGTAGATATAATCATTACAAGTGGTTTAAAATACTTACTAGAAAGCCAAAACCAAATTACATTTATGTGGTTGGAATGGGCTTTGCA
>Ga0209208_10011190_pt1 | contig 11518 bp, 5 predicted proteins | sample S1TSphfallax_3_FD_187694 | JGI IMG/M metagenome (GOLD analysis project Ga0209208, IMG submission 187694) | Host-associated microbial communities from peat moss isolated from Minnesota, USA - S1T2_Fd - Sphagnum fallax MG (SPAdes) (version 2) | ecosystem: Host-associated > Plants > Peat moss >...
GGTGAAGAAAGCTGATGGCAACCCTAAAATCCTGCCAACCCTTCTTTGAGGCTTCTTCTCTGAGTGGCTTGCCCAGGCCCAATTTTAAAGAGTGTTTTTTTTAAAGAAATTTTGTTTATAGCCAAAAGTGACTATCATCCATAGAAAGATGGTAAAAAAAAATGGTGATCATCTCTAGCAAGATTTAGCCAAATTTGGCTATGGGGTCAACCAAATATGAAGTACAAATCCTTAATCATCTTTCAATATTTTGGCTACACATTGAAAACCAAGTATAGGAATCAGGCGATTTTTACTTTTTTTTTTTTCACCCCCCTCACTTTTGGCGATTGAAAACCTCCAAAGTCACTTACGTTTTCGAATTTTTAATTTTTAATTTCGCTTTTTGGCGATATTAGAAGCTACCAAACACCTATCTTCTTCTTGCATTCAGAAGTTGGATGCAAAGAAAAATTTGTTAACATTTGAGAAGTTCGCTCTGAGAGAGAGAGAGAGAGAGAGAGAGGGAGAGAGATTTGTTTTTGGTTTTGGAGCAATGGCGGGTCAAGTAGTGACGAGTCTGGTGAGCAGTAGAGGCGCAACGACGTCTTGTGTTGTTGTTGTTGCAGCGCACAAGTTGAAAGCCTCCTCTTCCTCCTCCTACAGCACCAGCTGCTCACTGCCATTGACGATGGTAACAACAGGGTTTGAATTGGGGCCCAAAGACAGGAGGAGGTGGAGGTCGATGGGTGGCGGGTCTTTGTCTCTCCGTACTGAGCCAGAGTTTCGAGATAAGAAGAAGAAGAACAACAACAAGAGCATGTGCCATGCTGTGCGGCCTTTATCTGAGACTGAAGCTGCTGAGGGAAATGTGACCATCTTTGAAGACTGTGAGTAAAATTTGTGTGTGTTTCTTTGACACTCTCTCTTCTGCGTTTTTTTTTCTGAGAATTCTTTGTTGTTTTTCAAATGGGTTCCGTCTTACACAAGAATTTGCACCTCGTAATTGGATTCTTTAGTTTATACACCAGCTTGCTTTCTGTGATTTGTCGAAACCCTGTATGTGAACTCTTCCCAAAGGCAAAAAAAAAACATTTATATCCTGAACCCTAACTTTTTCTTGTTTGGGTTTCTCATGAAACAGCGGAGACTTTTGATCGACTCTTGGAAGAAGCTGGTGAAAGACTGGTGTAACTTTTTTACCTGTAGTTCTCATTTGTAAGATGTTAGTATCATCAGGCTTTTGGATAGCTGGCTTTTAATTGTGGTGAATTGCAAGTGCAAAGGGTGGTCCCAAATAAGTTTGCCCACTGAGGATAGTTTTCATTTTGCTAATTTGCTCTAAAGCGGCTTGCATGCTTGGACAGCATATGCTAAAAAAAATGAGAACATTAAACTGTTTTGTTTTTAGAATAACATTCTAAAGTCTGTTGGAGACATTCAACCAAAGCCTTCTCTCTTCACATGTTCTGTACTCTGATTGTGGGTTAGCACTTTGTTGGGGTGGAAGTATCTACCCTAAACCACCATTAGGCTAGATGCTTTGGCTACACATGCATCCTGGAAACCTTTGTAACCTCATTTACTTGGAGGATCTGTAGTCAGAAACATGTCACTTGTCATTCTCTTGTTGGAAAGTTCTGTTATGACTGACTGCATAGCAAAAATTCAGTACATGGGTTATCTGTCTGCAAACATACCTACAAGATGCCACTGTACTGACTTTGAGTAGTGCTGCTCAAGTTGATTTGTCTGGCAGGGTTGTATCAGTTTCCTTAGAGAGATGGTGCTCTTGAGCACACTTCCTGTTTGAGGGTTACACTCAATGGGTAGTGTTTGTGCTATATCACTCTACCTCTACTTTCTTACCAAGGGTGATGAAGAATTATCAGCAATTGAGAGTTGCTTTCAACTCTTTCAGAACCTGAGATGTGAGTGGTCATTTTTGGTGCAGGTAGTTCTTGATATTTCAACCAAAACATGCGGACCGTGTAAGATGATTTTCCCCAAGGTGGTACAGCTGAGTATTGAGTATCCAGATGTGGTTTTTCTGAAAATCAATGGTGACACTAATACTGACACAAGGGTGAGTCCTGATCTTTCCTTTGTTGTGCATGCTTGTAAGTGAAAGGTTGGCTATGACAAGCAGCCATTAACATTGCAGCTCTTGAGTTCCATCTGCAGGGGAGCCTTTACTTCTGTGTATAGAAAGGATGTGTAATTGACAACCCAATAGTTGACATGAAACCACATAAACCATTGCATGATATATTGAGCTTAAGCTTGTCCCCTTTGTATGTGTAGCTGTAATGAACAGGGAAACTGAATTCATCTTTTTTGTTGCTGGGGGGATGCAGGCATTGATGAGAAAGTGGGGTGTAAGAGCAGTGCCCAACTTCCGGTTCTTTCGAAATGGTGAACTAGTGCACTCGCACACAGGTGCTAAATTGGATGTCCTCAAGGCCCACTTTGCAACCCATTATACTGCAACCATCAAGACATAAATCTTGTACAGAATCTGAACATTTTCTTGAATGGTTGATGATTTGAAGCATTTGCAAACTGCATAACATTCCATTGTCACCTCCTGTGGTTGTCAATCTGGTTCATCAGTCAAGATAGAGACATAACATAGTTATTATGATGCACCCTCCAGCACAGGTGATCATCTGCTGTATGGTATTGTAATTCATGTCTTAGAGGAACCTGGAATATGAGGAGTGGGCCAACTACATAAATTTGTCGACTTCAATTCTGCAAGTCTGTATATGTCAAGTTTGTGAAAAGCAAGTAGGGTTTCTTGGGTAATAGTCCTTAGTCCTTTCATTTGTGGGATAGTATAATTTGACCCCTCAGGACACTTCATTATGATTTCTTGATTGAAAAATGCAGTGAGGATGCCAGTGATCTTCACAGTTCCCTAGTACACAAGGTGATTGATAAGCAAGTTTATATCATTTGACACTTATTTTGGTCATTGATAATTTTATTGCCCATGACATTCTTAACACTGCACAAGAGACAAAAGGAATAAGTGAGTTTGCTTAGAAGAACATAACGTGTGCACAGATTTCAAGTCTTTCCAACTGGTTGCAAATTGTACCTTGGTTTCTTCTTGTGTTCAGCTTCACAAGTACTGAGGTACAGAGTACAGACCTCTGGAAAACATGGAGCAAAAGCCCACACTCAAATAGAACTCTTGGATCTCAGATCCAATTAAGCATTTTTCCGTATCTCAAGCTTACAACATTGGTTGATGAACATCACCTGGCATATATTTTGCACTTGCAGATGACAGGTGAAGATCCATCTTATCCTTAGAGAACTTGGCCTTGGGGACACATTCTGCATTATTGAGTCAGTAAAGTGAGGTTAGTAGGCCGAAGGACAAAGAGAGGCAGATTGTGCCCCTTAGGACCCTGTAGGGTCTCTTTACATTAACTTGCTGTGCTAAGAGTTGCCCATGAGATACTGTAGTGGCAGCACAGTAATGGAAAGCAACTAAAATCTTGTCAGCTGCTCTGCTGCATTTGACAACTACTTTCCATTGGAGTGCTGCAATTGTTTTGAAATTCTACAAAGCGCTGATGTTGGGAATGTTCAACCAACAACATTGTAGAGAACTTCAAAGGGAACATATGTTCGAACAGTAAAGGAAGTTGAAAAGGAACATATGTTCCCATAATAAGGATAATAGGTGTTGACCTCTGGTGATTCATAGACTCATAACTATCACAACCTTGCAATTTGATCAATGCTTGATCTGGGGAGCTGTGAGCTGATTTTGACAACAACTGGAGGGAAAGATGTAATGGGAAGTTGTTGGGGTAGAATTTGTGATTAGAAGGGCCTAATGGAAACTAGAAAGAGACCCTTATCTAGTTTAAAGATCAATAAGGTCATAAAGATATAATGGAAAGCTGTTGTTGGGATAGAATCTCCGATCACAATGATATATTGGAAAGAGACCTTTATGTAGTGTAAAGGTCAACATGAAGTCATAAAAATGTAATGGAAAAGTTGTTGTTGGGACAAAATTTGTGATCAGAATAACTGAATTAAAAAGGACCTTAATCTAATGTAAAGTTCAAGATGAATGTCATAAACCATCATAGGTTGATCATTCCGCATCATAAGTAGATCAAAAAATGTTAGAATAGGTAGTAATAGTAGATCAAAAACATTAGAATTGGCAGTAGTAGTAGATTTTACCATTTTTGGATATGCAAATATGGACTTCTACACTTTCATCTCTATTTTATCCAATGCTAGCTGGTCATTTGATTTTGTTAATTAGCCTCCGGTTCCAATTTCTTGAAATTTTTAGAAATCAAAGAACATCTGGTTTTGGTTATTTCAGATCCCCCCCCCAACGGAAGAACTAGTGATTCATGGAAGACCTGGTGTAATAAAGAAACTGGCAGCAACAAAATTGAATCATGACAAGAATACATGAGAACACTGTAACGTAAAAGACAGGGGCATAAACAAGTTCCCCTTACACTGGTATTGTATGTAATTGAAATTCGAATTACACAAGTCCACACAATCCTTCAACCAAAATGAGATGATATGTACAAGCTTCAACTAGAAACGACCTTAAACTATATATGAAATATTGACTATGGGTCTACAGGGGTCTCTGATCCACTCTCGTGAGCATCAACTGACCTACTTTGGCAAATCAAAGCTTTTTACAGACACTTGTATCAGGATACCCATGTATTGTTGGAAACATAAAACCCAACAGCAACATAATATTGAAAGCTCCCAGCAATGGTGATGCCTCTTAAAACCCAAAATTGCAGAACCCAACTCTTCAGACTGTTTCATTTAGGAAGTTTTACAAATGTAGCCCATTGTCCCCCCAACTAGAATCCCAATGACAACCCAGATTGTAGAAACATAACCTACATTTGAAGGTCCCAATAAGTTGGGTATTATTTTCCCTCACACCACTAGGCCTAAATCACCCCAAAACACACTTCCCAAACAAGACAATTGCTTTGCGAAAGCAGTCATTCTTGAAATTTCTAATACACTTCATCACACCCCTGATCATTGACTTGTAGTTTTGTTTCTAAATTGCATTTTTCCTAAGAAGTACATGGTGCAACAGAATTTGTGTAGCCTCCACTGGAAAAAATATAACTTCCTTAGTTAGGCATTCATCCCTTCCACTCTACACAACTTCACCACATCACCATATCACCTAAAACAAAGAATAACTCTCCAAAATACTTAGCTGCTCCCAATCGAGAAATTTTTGGTATATATCCTCCACACTAAGTTCATTCTTGATTGATGTCCAACAAAAACAACCATGCAACCAAAACACACCACACAAAGCTCACCCAAAGCAAAAGCCACAAAAATAGCACATGCCGTTGATCATAAAAACCTCATCACATTCATAACTTGCAAGAAAACAAACAATAGCAAAAACAACAACCCGTTTCCTTCTTCTGACCTTCATCAACTTTCAACAATTAATGGTACAACATCATCCATATACGTTATCATTTGTTGGTTTTTCATCACAACATTCCTAATTGCAATATATTCAATTCCAAACAATGAATTCATTACATAGAAATTTCATTGCATTTATTACATGCTACTTGCACATGTTTGATTCTATCTTCCTAGCAATAGTGCTCAATTCCTAAACCTAATTCTAAGATTCAAGTACACAACCTTGGAATATTTAATTCTATTACCAACTCCCCTTTCTTCTTTATTTCATGCATCAATCAAAAAAATTGATTCTTGGAATAACTTGGATTAGATTTGTCATTATTTAGGACCTTGAAATTTTGTCCTTTCATCCACCCCAAATACAAAGACTATAAAAAACACTAAACATAGAAAGCTGCAACACAATTTGTAACCATCTGTCTAGAGACAAACTTAACGTGGACCCCTTCCTTTCTCACATGTACTCATCTAGAACAATACCCCTATGACAACTTTTCAAATTTTTCATATCCTTTCTAATTTGCAACTTATCTACAAACATGATTTGCAAAGAATTTCCCAAATTGAAAGACAATCAATCCTAAAGCTCAAATTACAACCCTATGACATGATGGTAGAAACCTTTTCAATTCTCTTGAAATTCCCAACAATTCACCACTAGATAGAGTATCCTTGCAAAACTTTAAAGGATTCCTGACATCTACCATCATCTTTTTGTTATTTGTTATTTTTTTATTGAACATTTGATACAATGAAGATTGTGCATCAAATGTTTTCCTCAACCACTATTATAATATTGTTGCATTTTACATGATCTTATGCAAAAACCCAAGCAGGGAGAAATAGTGGAGGGCTCCTTGATTTGACTTTGTCATTAGTAATGGTTGTCTTTATTCTTGAGCTCCCACATTCCACACCACACATTAAGGATAAGCAAGCACAATGCACACCAAAGCACTAGCAAGATTCCCACATCTCCATAATACACAAAACACCATAATAACAAACATTCACAACCACTCAACAAGTCGCAATGACTAATTTGTGTAACACCTAACTCAACAAGCCAATTTCTAAACTTTTTCCAAACTCCATCCAAAACTTACAAATTAACCACAAAAAACACACATAGACAACAAATCTTTTGAACTTCTTCTCACCATCACACATCAACATCCTCCATTTGCATTTTCTTATCAAGATATTCACCATGAAAGAAATGCACATTTTCAAAATCCATAATTTTCAAGGTCAAAAGCATTTTTGGGCCAAATGTGCTAAAATCAATTATAAAAAAAATTCATTAGGTCAAGTCCTTTTACCCTTTTAATCATCAATGTTAAAATCCTCTCCAATTTATAGAAGGAATGGTGCACATTTAGTAGAAAAAAGGACATTTGAAAAAACAAGGATTGTCAATTCTTGAAGTGTGAGTGCTTTGAAGATGTAAACTTTACAATTAATGGAAAATATTCTCAAAAACTTTATGACCATCCAAACTATTATGCTTCACTTGTGATCTTTCAAACATACAAAAATGCAATTTTAAAGAGTGTCCATTCATTTGGGTGGCTCCTTTGATTGTGTTTTTACCCTTTTGAAACAAAAGAATTTATGTAATAGAGGGCATGAATGTATAATATACATGATATAAAATCAATTTGTATTCAAAATGTATTTATATATAGAATGCAATGTTAAAAATGGTACTTGAAATACAAATTTTAAAGTTATAAACCAATAAAAAACAACATATGTGTCATGTGCAAACCTTGGAAAAGGACTTTTACCTTGGTGCCCATGTATTATTTGACTGTGTTTTCACCCAAAAGTAGTTAGGATATGACAAACTTTAACTAGGCACTTTTCATATTACATAAACCTTGAACCCTATGTTCATGTCACATATGTAGCATCTCCTTCCTAAAAAACTCTTTGTCCTCATAGATCATGCCATTAGTGTGCATGATAGTAGATTTGAAGTCATGTCTCGGCCTTTCCCATTGAGTATCATTCCCTCCTTTGATAATACAAATTTTGCCACCATCATTTTGCTTGATATGTCCTTTCCCATCTTTATATCCCTCAAATTTATTTGGTCCTTCTCAATTGATGAGAAATGACATTTACTTCCTAGGCTTGTGTACCCAAACCCAAACATTCCCATCCGCAAAACCACAAAATGTTTACATTTCATTCTTCAAATAACATAATCATTATACTTTTTTTGGAAAACATTGATTTAATTTAAGATTGTATTTTAGTCATAATGGACACTTGGCATGGAAACCACATTGATAGTTGCAAATGGGTCCAAACACAATATTAGGATTCATGGAAAGTGTAACAATTATTTTATTTTTCATGTTTTTGAATGGTAAGTTAAGTTAATGTTGATGTTTTTAATATACTTTTACATAATGTTTCAAATATATTATGGAAACATTGGTATAAGTTTTAGATGAATATAATGAATGTAGAATACCTAGAAACACTTTTAAAATAATGTATTTTTGTTATTTAATATTAAAAAAAACTTTTTTGGGTACTGTATACCCATTTTATATACACATGGACATAATAATATGATGTGACATTTTTTGGTTCCTAAAATTTTAATGTTGACTTGTAATTAATAATTTTGAAATTGTTTTTATTGAATAACCAATCCAATTACACCATTTCATCTTCATTGACTAACCCACTACTTTTAAAGCAAAACACCAAGGAGGTCAGGTTGGGTTCTAATAAGGTGTTTGCACCCAAACCGTTCTAATTATATTCCATTTTTTCATTCATTATCATGGCTAAACATGAGTATGACATGGACCCCATATACCTTGCATGGAACTTGATTTTCCAATTACATTTGCAATTACATTTGTGATTACCTAATAGATAGTTGTACAATGCCAAATGTCTTAACTACCTAGCCTAACATACCTTAGTTTGCTAGCTAACTCCTTGGGAAAAAAATACATAGATATGTATTGGGTGCCTACCTTACTTTACCTAGTTTAGCCTAGGTTAAGTATCTACCTACCTACCTATTTAATTTAGCCTACTAAGCTAGGTATTTAGCTACCTACCTACATAGGTAAAATAATAGGTAGGTATGTAATAAATGCCTATCCAACTACCTTATTTAGCCTAGTCTACCTTACCTTACTTAGCCTAAACTAATATTTAAGGTGAAAGTATAAGGACTTGAAGCTCTCACTTTCATGAAGATAAACTGCATTCTTAACCATTGCACTACACCATTATAAGGTGACAAACTTTGTCAATTCATTTATTTCACATCTTGTTACATACACTAGTTATGTATGTAGTAAAAAAACTAGGTAATATGTAGCTAGCTTGTGGGTTTGTAGGATTGCTTACCTATCTTTGTGCATAGACCTACCTAGGTAAATGGTCTACCTAGCCTAGATAGATGACATACCTACCTACCTACCTTCCATTTATTATTTACCTAAATACCTACCTAGGTAAATGGCCTACTTACTTACCTACCTACCTTGGGTGGGTATTTAGTGTTAAAACTTTACACTACCTATGTCAAACAAGGTATTTTGGGGGGGGGGGCTATTAGGTGAGACATCTTTTTTTTTCCACCATATCATTACCTAATTTTTTAATATGCACATATTTAGGCCATGGTAAGTTTAATTATAATTTTTTGTTTGCAATTTTTTTTGATATGGGTACATTCACAAAACAAGGACCTAGGGGTGCCCTTAGTAAGGACTTTGGTGACTGCTTATTCTAAAGATTATTGGTATGTATTGGGAATATTTTATTTGTAAGTTGTAAAAAGTCATAAGAAAGTCCTTTTGAATAAAAAATATGTTACATTATACTCTTATGTGAGTATGTGTTTTAAGAGTCTCTCCAAAAATATGTCATTTACAAGTCCTTTAAAAGTCATTTATGAGTTTTTTCAAGTTGTAAAAACACTATAAAACAGTGGTTATAGTGATTAATCCATGCTTTTGAGAATTCAAATTTTGTTAAATTCATTTCAAATTATTGCACATGTTTCCATAATATATTAAAAACATTATCATCAAAACATATTTAAAAAATGTGTAATATTAATATAATTTTTGAGATGAAAACATGAAAAACAAAACACTAGTTATAGTTCTTATGGTTCCTATCTTTGTGAATATACCCATACCCAATATTTATTTATGTTATTAGTTTTAGTATTTGATCAAGAAAAAAAACACATGATGGCTCCTATTTTTCAAGGGTTTGAAAGATGTAGTCAAAAGAATACAACCATTTGCCCCCTTGGATGGATAAATTATAGTTGTTGCCAAACAAATAACATACAAATCTTATGATGTTTTGAGCCATTAGCCATTCCACATCATTCAAAACAACCAAAAACAAAATACAAATGATGAACATATGATTTACTTTTTCAAAAGTAGGTCATGCTTGCACTTGTTGTAATCAAGATTTTTGCATAAATGGCATGTAAATGAAGCTAGTTCATTTACTAACCTACTAACATTTAATGGTTAAAAAATCTTTAATACATATGTTATAGTTTTTCTACATTTAAAAAAATATTGGGGACTAATGCATACCTTACATTAATTATAAACCAATTTATATTAAAAAAAACCCTATTATAAAAACAGTGAAATTATAAATTTTACCTAACAACCAATATATGGCACCATATATTTTTACTCGCATATTTTTAAAAAAAAAAAGTGTCCCACCTAAGCCTACTAACTAGGTAGATGGTTTACCTACCTACTTATTTACTTGCACCTACCAACCTAGGTACATGGCTAGTATACTTACCTACCTACCTACCTACCTACTTAAGTAAATGGCTCGCCTACCTAGCTTATTGAGCTTAGTAGGCCTACTTGTGAAACCTACTTAGCTTACTTAGTTAGGACTTAGTCTAGTTTAGCCTACTAAGCTTACCTAGCCTAGCTTGCATGGCCTTACCTATTTATGTAATAGTAGCCTATTCACCAATAAATAAACTTGTACACTTTGAATTGTAGTATTAGAAATGCCATTTGTCATCTATTCATTTGTGTATAGTTACAAAAGAAATTTAATTGTTAGCCATCGATGGACGTCACCAATAATGGATAACATATGCCCACTTTTCATCAATTTTTTCATCTAAACTTGTAGTAATCACAAATTGTAATTGCATGGAGGACTAAATTCTAAATATGTTATAAAATACGTAGTCGCATATGCAGCTAGGAACAATTGCAACTATGGTGACACATGATTGTTACAATTGTAATTGTAGAATGAATTGATTTGGACATTAATCACTTGCTAGTCATAAACATAAGGTTGGAATACATAAGATTTCTTCTAGAGAATTTTCCATTGTCTTTTGTATGTTTGTTCCACATTTTCTAACAAAGATTCATGCAAGTTAGAAATTAGTTGTAATTTATGAATCATTTGTTGTGACAATTGAACCCCAACATGCTATTTAAATGAAATAATGCATGATAGGTTAATCCTATGAATGTTTTTTCCTATGAATGAGTCTTGGTGTTTTGTTGGTCAACACCATGAATGGTGAATATTTGGTGTTGGTTTATATATTGCACCTATATCCAAACAACATTTTGGGCAATTGTAAATCCCAACTTTCCACATTAGTAAAAGACATAATAAATAATCCATGCATTAACATCTTGATCATCCTTTCAACCATGTTACATTATAACCATTGTGGTGCAACAAATGATGTGTGATTTCATAGTTTTTGCACATGGTATCAAATTCTACTAGATCCATTTTCTTATTTTATCTATTAAAATGAATTTGGGCACACCAAATATGCATATAACTTGCCTCACCACTGCTTTGATTGATTTCATTTGATCACTTTAGTTAAAGTTGTACTTTCATTAAATTGCCTAATTCTAGCATGTAGTTTCTCAATGTTTGTTTATTTCTCCTTTGGTTTTTGCACAATTAAACCTTTGAAAAACAATGTATCTTCCTACTAATGATATTTTAGGACCCATTTTTTGCACAATCTATTTTTATCCTTGTG
>Ga0209208_10011191_pt1 | contig 11517 bp, 6 predicted proteins | sample S1TSphfallax_3_FD_187694 | JGI IMG/M metagenome (GOLD analysis project Ga0209208, IMG submission 187694) | Host-associated microbial communities from peat moss isolated from Minnesota, USA - S1T2_Fd - Sphagnum fallax MG (SPAdes) (version 2) | ecosystem: Host-associated > Plants > Peat moss >...
TTCTAATTACAACATACCCTTGGTCTTGCCAATGTAACATTTTTTTCATGCCACATGTGACAATCTCATGCAAAAGTCATAAAAAATCAAGGGTCAAAAGAGGAATTAATGTTTCAGGGCTTTGCCCGTTGCTTTGGCAGGAAAGGTCTTCAAAGCTAAATAACATCCTTAAACTGTCAGCACCTTAAAATGCAGACCTACTTTGCCTGTTGAAGTGTGGGATATATGGCTTAATATGCTTAACTAACAAACCACTAGTTGCTAATCCTTCTATGTATACTCAACTTGTTTCTTCATTTAATAAGTTACTATGTGGTCTGTGCCGTTGGCCCAAGTGTTACCGTGTCCTCAACTGATTTTCCTTCCAAAACCTGGTTTTTAAAATTTTATTTGAATTTTCTGCAGCAGAAATCACTTAAAAATCAATATCTCCCACATTCTGAATTACCAAATAAATTCCATTAAATCCTGCTCATCAAGATCTTTCCAAGAACACCAAAGGTGCATTCCAATTCCTCTGCAATTTTCAGCTCCAATTTAATTTAATTTAATTTAATCTTCAATGAAAGAATCATTCAATATTCAAGAACTTTTCCACCAAGCCTATGCACCCCTCCTCATTGAGAGCTTTCAAAAGACACCAAGAACACGATCTGAAGCATCCTGGTTTCGTGAATCTCATAATTATAAAACAAACTACCTTCATAAATAGATTACAAAGCTTACTCTCTAATTAATTTCAAACTATTATGAGATTATTTGCTTGAACTAATTAGAGCATTTTCAAGGCACAATTAACTCAATCAAAAGAGACATTCAGTTAGGAGTGAAATGAAAACCAAGCCATTCAAGGCACATTTTAAAACTTTACACTAAAAAGAAAGTGGCAATTTTTGAATGGTAATGGCAACTAGTTTTTAGTCATATACCTCACATGCAACTAAAAATTGATTAGTCATTTTGAACAAGTCACGTGTGTTTGTAGTTGTAGATGACAGATGAAATCAAAATCAAAATATACATGTTCATTCTTATGCCGACCGTATGGTTTATGCAACTAGCATGCGATAAACATGTGACTATAGATTTCTTTAATGAATAAAAAAAATTCACATTATATGTAGTCTGTCCATCCAAAGTTGTCACATGTCATGTGCAAAGATGAGTTACATCTTAAATTTTAATACACATGAAAATTGATTTTGCCATCTTTTTCAACCCCAATGGCGCCATGTGTCCTAGGGTTAAAGGTTTTTGCTGATTAAAAACCAACCAAAAATAAATCTGAACCATCTATTTCAACCAACGCATATTCTACCATGTGGCAGATTCAAATGTCATATATTGAATTTTAAGGTTTTAAATTTTCTTTAAACAAATTTGGGCATTTTTTTTTTAACAACACCAATTCTACCATGTGGCCTTTTCACGTGGCCTTTTGATTTATAAAATTAAAAATTGTTCTAATAAATTTGGGCCATCTTTTTCTACAACTTCATTTTTGCCAAATGTCACTACAAAGGTTGAATGCCAATTTTTTATTTTTTTATTTGGAGGAAATAAATATGGGCCATCTTTTTCAACAACCCTAATGTTGCCACTTGTCATGTTCAAAATTGATTTGGCTTTTTCCACATGCCATATTTTTTAAGTTTCTTATTATTTTCATTTGTTGATTTTTTGTAAATGTTTTTATGCCATGTTTTCAGTCTAAGAGGCTTACTGGATTTAAGGTATTGGACACATTGCTAAATGGTTTTGGGGTTAGGGTGAGCTTATTGGTTTAGGGTTATCTAGGGTTGAATGATATTTAATCTAGTAGGCCACATATTCAAATACATGGATCAAGGTTTATGGCTTAAAATTATAATAAGCATATAGATTAAATTGCACAAATGCACAAATAGAATTTAACGTTAGGTTTTCTTGTCTTAAACTAAGTATCCACCTACTTATGCAAATTGGTACATAAGAAACCAAGTGTTTGTAAATTCATGCACACAAAATGGCACTTAATCCAACAATAATTCACTTGGCTAATTTAATGTCTTTTCCTTTCCAAAGAAGGTTTGTTGCCCACTACATCTTTCAATTTCAATTAGGGGGGATCGTCATTTTGGTTTAACATTTACAATTTCACATTGCCATTACCTTCCATTATCCCACCAAGTGCCCCTTGATACCAACTTCTCCAACCTCTACACCATGGTGCACACACCTTAGTCCCCCTACCCCATTTATTATACTTGACACAATCATGTCACCATTTGCAAGATTCAACATTAGAACAGGGTCCCTTATTTTCAACTGCACCCCAATAAAAACCCAATTTGCAGCTTTAGCATGAGTTCAATCAAATAAATGAGGCAAGTGTACACACATGGTTCTTCCTCTCCATATACATACATTAGTGCTTGTGAAAAAACACCATTTTTAACAAATTGCACCCAAGGACCAACAAGCAAAATTCACACCTTCAAAAAAGAGTGCATATTTATCATTTTTATAAGATTTTTTATGCCCTTGCAAATTGAAACAATTCTCATGCTCACACCATTTCCCACCACATGTCATCCCCTCTCTTCTTAGTTTATCACCCACCCCATCCCATTCAAAAACCCATTAAGCATATGCACTATGAGGCATTTAGGGTCCCTTGCGAGGTGCATTATAGCGTGTACAACTTATACATGCACCTTTTTTAACAAACATTAATACAAACATGTGGTGTAGTTCACTAGCCTAAATCACTATGGGATTTTAAAAATGAAATAAGTTCACTACATTTTAATAACTTTGCCCTAATTAAAGTTATTTCACTACAATATCACTATGTAAACATTATGTTTCACTACTACTTGGCATAATTCACTATTATAATTTATTGTGGTAATAGGTTTGTTTTAATGTTGTTTTAAATATTCCATGTTACTTTATGATATATCTTATATTATTTTAGGCTATATTAATTATTCTAACTTATACCCTAAGTTATTATAAATTATTATACATTGTTCTATCTTAAGGTATTTTAACTAACTTATTATAGGTTTTTAACTTCAAATTATTTTTAATTAAATTATTCAACTAACCTTAGGCTATACCTTAGGTTATTTCATTTTAAATTAATATATATTATTTCAAGTTATATTTTAGGTTATTCGAGGTCATTATACTTTATGTTATTATAAGTTATTTTATCCTAAATATAACAATTTAAAATAATCTAAAATAAAATATAATGACCTAAAGTAAAATAACCTAAAATAGTTAATAATAGCTTATGAAAGATATTTTAAAATAGCCTACAATAAAGTAACTACCAATAGCCTATGATAACATAACCTAGAATATCCAACAATAATTTATAATAAAATAACCACCAATAGTCATAATATAATTCTAAATAATAAAAAATAACGAAAAATAATCACTAATAGCCACCTATAAGTTATGAAAATTTAGCCATTAATAACCATTAATAAAATAGCCACTAATATAATAACCACTCATAACCACCAATATCCATTAATAAAATAATTCCACCAATAGTCATTAGTAACCTATGGTAATTTAGCTTCAAACAACCACCAATAATTGCCAATTGAATAACCAACAATAGTCACCAAACCAATAGTCATTAATGAAATATATAAGCACCAATAAAATAAGCACCAATAATCATCAATAAAATAACCAACAATAGCCATCAAAATAATAACCATAAATAGCCATAAATAATGTAAAATGAAATAATTTAGAATGATGAAAAGTAGCCCTAAAATACTTGAAAGTAGCCTAACATAGATAATATTATTATATTTATTTTTCAAATCCATTTATTAAACATTTTTTTTTCAAAAGAATGGGCTGTGATATGTTATTGAATAATGACATTCCAAAAAAAAATGTTCAAATGATTTTACATATTCAAAAGGAAATAAATGTAATTATGTACAAAAAAAATTTAATTAATTAAATTTTGACCATTTCATTTGGACAAAATTTCAATAAGTTATGAATTTTCAAAGTTTATGTTTATGTAATGTTTAAAATGAAGTATTTGATAAATAGAATGCAATGTAACACATTATCACAACAAGTGTGGTGGCTTGATGATAGGGGTGATTGCCTTCATCCTAAAAAACAAAGGATCAAACCTCACAAATGGTGTGTTATTAGTCAACAATGGTAAGTTGACCAAATATTTTCCTATGTAGTTTCGTAAAGTATATGTTTACTTAGGTTGATTCCATGGCCTATGTATCTAAATTAAATTTTTAACCTAGCATAGGTAGTGACTCATGTCAATAATTCATAAATTGAAAGTCATGAAATTATTAATAATATTAAGTAATACATTAAATATTAAATAATTTAAATATAATTGATTTTCATGTTGCCTAATTAATTAATTAGCAAGTGAAATGACTTGGTAAATTTGTATTTCACTTGAAATTAATCTTGTTTCACTAGGTATTAATGGACCAATTCATTGTCCATAGAAACTATTCCTCATTCATTGGAATTTTGACCAATTTCACTCAAAATCTAATGAAAGCCAGAGTGAATTAGGACGCATTTTGGTGTAGTGAAAATAATACATTATTCAAACAATCTTAATGTATTAAAATGTCTATGCAAACACCTCACATATTGAGAAACAATATTATCAACACATTGGGTATTATAAATGGCTATAATTCCAACATTGGATTTCTTTGTTGTAAATATTGTACAAAACATGGTGCTTAATGTAATTGGATGTAACACTACAAAATGTGGGTGCAATTCATTAATCCCTATTCAGTAAACCGGTGAATTCATTGTTTTTCACTAGTCCCCATTCATTAAACCAATGAATTCATTGTTTTTTCATTAATCCCCATTCATTCCAACCAATGAATTCATTCAAAATCTAATGAAATCACTTAGCATACAAGGACACCTTTCATTGTAGTGATATAATAAAAATATTATACCACATGCAACCTCATGGACTAGATGTTAAGGGAGTAGGCAAATTACATAATTTTTGGGGCTTACAAGGCATTACTAATAGGAATAAACCATTGGACAATTGGGGGTTTGAATTTTGAATTTTTATTGAATTTTGTTTTGTAGTTCATGTTGATGGTGAATTGGGGACTATCAAGAGTGGGAGTTTTGGGAAAGTTGTGGACATTTGTAGACACACATTTTTGGAATAAAAATAGATATGTCAGTATTTCATTGAAAAACTATAGATTGCAATGTTGAATATTACATATTTGATTTGTTATTTGATTACACTTCCATAGAACATGGATTTTTGCTATAATTTTGTTGAAGTTTTCAATAAACAAGGAAGTACAAACTTTTCCATTAATTTCCATATTCAATTTGATGTGTAAATCATCTATGGTATTAAAAATATCAAAAAATGAATTATAATTCTATTTGTAGTTTTTCACATTGTATTCTGGATTACAAATTCTAGTTATTAAAAATAATCATGAATATGGTGTATTGATGGACTATAGATATATGTGTGTTTAAAATCAATGCAAAGTTGTGAATGAATGTATATTTGTAATGCAAATATGTTATTACAATAAATGCAAATTGGTTCTAGAGGAATTAATCCACATCTACAACCAAAAGCTAACTAAACGGCTTTATATTACAGCCATGACATATAAGATTAAGACAAACCCATAACATAACTATCCCAAAGTCTTTTATCTTTGACTACTATAGCATTTCCCACCCTCATTTATATAGGTCCAATGACCAACAAATGGGGTCTAAGTTTTAAGATGTGGTAGGTAACTTATACCACATGCATCTCTAATGGACTAATAACTACCCAAATGGCAGTGTATTGCTACCAAAACATATAAACCTACTTGGCAAACCCATAAGGCACATATCTCAATGTCTTCTAGGTTTAATTACTACATCATCTCCCATCCAGACCTCTTTAGTTACACATACCAACAAACCCCATAATAGAGACCACACATGCCCTTCCCACTAGAAGACATGTTGTCCATTTTAACCATATTTTTGCAATTACTATGCGACTAGTGTCCAAACCAACTTAGTTTACAACTAGCGATGTGTTAATCCTATGTGCCCATGTAGTTACAACTTGTTGTAGTCACATATGCAACTACAAGAACGTTTGAACCAAATTATAATCATAAATATGACTACAACTTACAACTAATATGATTCTTCATAAAAATGTAAATGAAAAGCGAACAATGTCATCCAATTTTGATTGCATAACATAACTATTTTTGCAACTACAACGAAGTTTTTTGCAACTACAATAATATATTCTACCACATGTACAAAGAAACATAGTCCACACATGGCAAATTTTGTTATTTCAATTGGATTATTATCCCTTCAATGTACCCATCCATGGGTCTTCCATGATATAATATCTAATAGCTAATAGGTTACTAGAAAAGGGTATTATAACTTAGTTGGTAAACTAAGTTAGGTAAGCTTAATGAGTTATGTTAAACTAAGTAGGCCTATGTACATTGGTAGCTTAGCTTAGCTTGCATACTTAGTTAATTGGCCTATGTTATCTATAAGTAGTAGTAGGCTAGTTTACTCGATGTAGTTAATAGGCTAGGTGATGAAGGTTAGACCTACTTAGGCTAGGTAAACTAAATAAGTAGTTAGTAGGGTAGGTCATTAATTAATAAATAGAATAGGTAGTAGGTAGTAGGTAGTAAGTAGGATAGGTACTAGATAGGTTAATTAGTTTATTGTGTGAATATGTGATCATGTTTTCATATTAATTAATTAATTAGATTAGTTTAGGTACTCAATCAATTAATTAGATAGGCTTTAAGGTACTATAAATTAAATAGGATAATTACTAGTAGGTAGTAGGTAGGTAGGTTAAGTTAAGCAAGAGGTATTTTATTTTGTGGATATGTTGTAATGTTTTTGTATTAATTGATTAATTAATTAGCTATGTTAAACAATTAATCTATTAAATGTAGGCTAGGTAGTAGATAGTAAGTATGTAGCCTAGGTAGTATGTCATAAGTAGGTAGTTTAAATTGTAAATATTTTATTATGTGGATATATGATATTTATAATAATAATATAAATTAGGTAGGTTAGGTAATTAATAGTAGGTATGTAACTTACGTAATAAATAGTAGGTATGTAACTTACGTAATATGTAATAAGTAGGATAAGTAGTACGTAGTATGTAGCTAAGTTAATTAGTAGGTAGTAAATAGTTAAGGAAAATAGTAAATATTTTATTGCATGGATATATATCATAATGTTTTTGTATGGGACAAAGGATGTCATAGTGTTATAGTCTCGTAGTGTTTCCCTTTTATTAGAATTTATCCCATATCTTTTGTCTATAACTTCAAACTTGTAAAGTATATAAGTAGGTGAAACAATGGACTAGATTCATGGTATGCATTATAAACATGGTGCATGTGCCATTTGGGATGAGCCAATCAAAAGGCTTGTCCCCAACAAAATAAATAGGATCCTACTACCTACCTATTTAACCTATGTTAGGTAGCCTATTCTACCTTAACTTAGCATAAAATAGGTTGCCTATTATACTTTAGCATAAGATTGATTATAATTTAATATTTATAATAGTTAATTAATGTAATTACAATATTTAATTACTATAATTATAAATTTTATTTTTTGAACAAATGGAAAATTGCCACACATTTTATGGCCATTGGCTCTTTAAATAACCACATGGTTAAATCCTAACCACCCATCAATGGCAACTATCCCAAATCTAGTCACAAATGCAATCACATATTGGGCTTCCACATCATACTAAAGATCATCCATGGCAATGAATAAAAAATTCTAGCCTGGTCGTAAGGTTTGCAACTAGACTTTCAACTTCATGGTCATGTCATGTCTTTTGTGATTAACTATTTTATGGCACTTGTCCAAAGCAACTAGGCTATTTTTAGTCCCATGTGTCCATTACAACTATAAATGAATCACAAATTTAGTCATTGATTTTCAAATTTCTTTTAGTGTCCATTGTTTCTTACCTTCTCATGGCCACCTTAAACTGTGGTAAAGGATGTTGGACATGCAAATTGGCCTCCTTTTATTGTGACACTACCACTAGATCAAAGCAATGTGACTGTGGGGCTTGAAATTTTTGAAATCCAATAATAACCCCAAATCTTGCTTCCCCATCATGTCCACTTCCCCCTCCTCTAATTAACATTGTGGATAGTTGATAGTTGCATGCTACCAAATGCTACCAAATCACAAATTTGCAAGGATGGTGGTAGTTAAGTTGGAGTTGTTGTTCACTCCCTTGTGCACCTCTCCATTTGATGTAGTTACTACCAAAAGGTTTAGCATATGATGTGGGGTCACTTGATGTGCCAATAGTTTCATCATGAACATTTCAATTGTCACATTCAATTACTCAATGTCCTAAGCTTATGTATCACATGATTCTAACAACTTGGCATATTGCCTTTTTATTTCAACCCGATTTGATTCAAGGCCCCAATCCGAGATGATAATGTTGCAAAATTGGATCCTTGTCACACATTCCAACATGGATTTTTGGAACACATATTTTCCACACCATCATCATCCACACCTAATACAACAAAGGCCCACATAACCCATGTGTCCCCACCAAGTTTAACCTTGTCCTTACCATCTCAAACAATGAAGGGCTTTTGAAGTGCCTTGGATTTTTGCACACATGATATTGAGGCCATTTAATTTATCTATGCACATAGAAAGATGCATCCAACAACACAAAAAAATGGGAGTGTAAGGACTTACTAGTTTAGCTTTTGCTAGAACATCTTGTCACCACATCCAAATGTTTTTACCCTACCCACTACACCTTGTGCACCAATCAATTGTGACCTCTTCTTTTCAATTTCTTCCACAATTTTTCTAATGTTACTTGTTCTAATGTCACATGTTGTAAAGGCATTTCATTGGTTTGATTGTTTTCAACTATATGATTTGCAATAATATTTTCAAAGAATCCAACCCAATTACTCTATAATGATTCCCTACATCTCGTAATGGTCAATTACTCAATTTTCATTATGTTGTAGTTGTTTCACGGTTTCAACAAATGAATCACATAGATGTTCTTCCTTTTGCTAGTATGTTGTTCTTTAGGCTTTAATTGGTTTTTGATCTTTCAACACCTATTGTTCTGGTTGTTGGTTGTGAAGAGTGATAGCAGCTACCACATTTATTGGAACATTATCAATTTAGGAAGCTTACATGCCATTGTACTAAAATTAAAAAGTTTGGTTGTGAATTTGTATTTCAATTTTCCTAGGACAATTTCCAAATTGATAATCGGCACCAAAACATATAATACAAGGATAATGTAAGAGTATTTTAATAGGTTTAATAGGTTGTGCATTAGATCATGTTACATGTTTTATAAACTTAACTACGACGGTTGATACTAGTACAACTTCTTTCTTCCAGTTATGATAGGTTTCAAGAATATGACCTATTTTACTAGAGTTAATACATGTAGATGTAGATATAACTGTAACATGTATTATTAGATTAAACATAATTCCATTAACTTTTAGTGTCATTAATAACTAGAGCATTGTAATTCAAATTAACAAAGTTGTTTTCCTAATCACAAACGACAACAGTTTCCTTATGTTCAATCAATGTATCTTGTTTCATTCCAAATGTTATTAATCTAAGGCAAGGTAATAGTCCTATTCTGAAAATAATAGTGAGGAAAACATCTTTTTTTATAACTTGTAAACAATTAGCTATTTCAACATATGTTCATAATAAACCTCAACACATTTAATAGTTTATTGTTGAATGTTTTGTAACTGCAAGTAGACCTCCTCATCATTCTTCATAGGGTCCAAGAAAAATAAAGTAAACCAAATGCTCATCCCTATTGCTAAAGTAAAAGTGTCGAAAAAATACATTTTGAAAACCTAGGTAGGAGAAAGTTCATAGGGACAACTAGTACCTAGAGGGGGGTGGGGTAAGAGGGCAATATGTGTTGCTGATTCATTGTCTAAGAGAGGAAGGGTAAGCGAATGCATAGAGACTCAAAAACGCTTGTAGTTTTTAGTGACAAAACATTATAACAACTAATGACCCACCATCACGAAATCCAAGTCAAGCACCACCAAATTGTAGGCAAATTTTATTTTCCCTCCTTTCCACTAGAAGAAAAACATGTATTTTGATTAGTATTTTAGTCACAAGAGACATTTTGCAACTAAAGTCCTTTTACTCACTTAAGACAAGTCGCATGTGATAAATTAATCACAAATGACAAACGGTAATGAAAATAAAAGTCAACAAATACATTTCATCCTTTGACTCCATTGTATATGTATTGTCACATGTGATTAAAATGCAACTATTTTGGTCACAATTGAGGGCAAATGATATGTTGCCATGTGTCTTAATATTTTATTATTTAAATTATTATTATTATTATTATTTTGAAATAATTTAAGATGTTTAATTCAACTACTTGGATGATCTTATATTATGACATGTGGCCCAATGCAAGTCTGCCATGTGGAATTTAAAAAAATAAATTAATACAAATATTAATATTAAGTTTATAGGTATTTAAGTAGGTACATAAATAAGTGCCTATAAACTTAAGTTACATACCAACCTACCTACTTAAGTAAAAAAATAGGTAGGTAGGTAGGTTCTACCTTCCTATGTTAAATACCTACTTAATTAGGTAGATAAGTAGGTTGGAAAGGTAAGTACTTTAGAAATGTGCATAATTTTATTTTATTTCTTTCGGGTTGAACCTTTTTATTAGCTCATCCAATGTGCACATATTTCTTAATGTGAAATTGGATGACCACACCCCCTTGTTTATATAATGTTCAAAATAGGAATGAAGAACAAACAATATGGGATAAGTTTTGAAGTTACAACTTCCCAACAAATTAAATTGTAATTCCAAAACTTTTTTCATGCCTTACTTTTTTAGTTTTTAGATTTCTAAACAATTCAAGTACTAGATAACTATATAATCATTTAATCAATAATAATGAAATTTACATATATATAAATTATAATTGTGCACTACAAATATTCAGTATTCATTATCAATTACTTAAATAAGCAATAACTTCTTAATATTTAACAAACTAACATCTAATTACTCACAAGTTATTAATACATAATTCATAAATAATTAAATAAATAAAGTATTTAAAAATACTTTATTACTTTTAAAAATCTGATCAAATTATATAATATAATTAATGTAGAACTAATTTTATGACTATAATTCTAAATTTTAAATGTTTATGTTAAAATTATAAGTAATGAATTAACAATTGTTATTAGAAAGTAAATTTTTATACGAATTTTTAAAAACTTATTATTCAACTAATTACATTACTTATTATATAATTACATTTATTGTTGTAGAATTATTATAGGTAAAGTAATTTTTTTGTCTTAATAATTATTAACCATAAATACAATAATTTGTTAAACATA
>Ga0209208_10011192_pt1 | contig 11516 bp, 12 predicted proteins | sample S1TSphfallax_3_FD_187694 | JGI IMG/M metagenome (GOLD analysis project Ga0209208, IMG submission 187694) | Host-associated microbial communities from peat moss isolated from Minnesota, USA - S1T2_Fd - Sphagnum fallax MG (SPAdes) (version 2) | ecosystem: Host-associated > Plants > Peat moss >...
TCATTTTGCACCCCTTAACAAGCTTCACATGCCTTTTAGCAATATAACATCATGTGAAAATTTCTTGTTCATTCGTGACATGTGTATTTTCTTCTTCACCACATGTGGATGGATTGTCATCTTCATCATGGCATGTGTGAAGAAGATAGTAGTAGATGTTAGTTAAGCTTTTTCCATGGCTACTACTGTAAGGTTTGAAGTAGCAGCAAGGAAGCCAAGGAAAGCAGCAGCAGCAGTGTCACTGACAAGAGGATCGTGTGCAGGGATTCGGCCTGCACAGTTTATTAAACCACAGCAGTACAAGAAGAAGGAATCTTGGCTCAGCACTGCAGTAGTAGATGCTAAGATACATGGGAACAAGAAGTTGTTAGCAGCAGCAATGGATGTGAACAAAGCGCTGGCTGAAGTTGAAGGTTGTCAGTGCATGATGCGAGGAGCAGAGACTTGCTCATCTGCATCACTGTGTTGTTGCCATGGAAAATACAGAAGGAGTTGTGACTTGCGGTGTTTGTGTCATGGTCATTGTTGTAACAGTTTGATCAATACACCGGGATTGGGGATTAGAGAAGGTGTGTTAGGGAGAGAGCTTTTCACAAAAACCAATTTGCCCCTCAACAAAATTGCATTTGTTGTGTGTGGCAACATTTTGACGACTTCTGATTATGAGAATTGTTATGAGGAGATGATGTTGCAACTTGCAGGCAGTAGAGCAGCTCCGAGTGTCTATTTGTATTGTATCAAAGTGTCACCATGGTTGGGTTCAGCTCAGGGACTGCCACCGCTGGGTGATCCTCATCCTCACCCAGATCAATATGTGATTCACCATTTGAATGACATGAGTGGTGCTGCAAATCACAGCTGCAATCCCAACATCCAAATCCAAGCATGGTAAGATCAATCACGCATTTGGTCTGGATCATGTGCATTTGTTCAGGTTTTCTTGTGCAAAATTCATCATGTCAAGAAATTATGTACAAAAGATCCTGATGCAAATTCACTTGATGGGTGTTTGTTGATGATGATGGTGATTGTACTTTGTTGTTGGTTCTTGTGCAAATTCATTGGGTTTTGAACAGTTAAGAAAGATTCTGATACAGAAAAGTTCTTTTGGGTGGTGGGCATTGATGATCTTACTTACTTATGCTTCAGTTGGGCAAATAACAAAGTGTATGCTGTTGGGCGGACACTGAGGAGAATCATGTTGAAGGAAGCACTCACTTATGACTACAAGTAAAAAAATCCACAGAAAATCAATCATTAGTTTTGGGGTACCTGCAATTTTGCAAGTTCCACAAATGATTTTTAGAATCGTTCTTTTTTTTTTGGGTGGGAAACTACTGATTGCAGTGAATTCACATATGCAGAGAAACAGCCTTTTCATGATTCTAAGTTGTGAATTCCATGATGTTCTTTTTGAAGGGAGAAATGGGTAGTAGTGAGTGATGTACCTGTGTTTTTTTAACATCAAGATGTCAAGAGATTAGATAGTTTTCTTGAGAAAGTTTCTTGAGAATTGGGTTTTCGTGCAGATGGACAGGGGTCAACAAGAGCTCAATCTATGCAGAGTTGTGCTTCTGTCGGGAACCTTCTTGTCATGGTTTCATTGCTGATATTCACAGCACATTCATGGAGGTAAGCATTCAACATTACCAGAAAATGATCACAATGCTTGCAGCTGAGCACGCTACAACCCAAAAGATGTTGGAAGATAGACGACAGAGTTTGGAAATCACAAAAAACTCAGGGCTAGATGTTGAAGAGTATGAGAAAGTTGTTTTCAGGCGTGAGATAGAGAATGCAAGATTGAAAGTTGAGATTGAGAACATACACAGTGCTATTACCAAGGCAATGTTAGCAGCTCCAGAGATTGTTGTACCTCCTGCTCCTCCTGCTGCTGCTGTAGCAGAAGAGCCAAAGACAAAAGAGATGATAAAGAAGCAACAATTTCTAACTCCCAAGAAACTGGCAGGTAGCTTTCTCAGCAATCTATTTTTTTGCTGCTGCTCCTGCAGGGACACAAACTATAAGAATGTGAGGAATGATTGTCTAGAGAAAAACTGCAATATGTCCAATTTTTCCTCTGCCTTGAGACCATCATGTAATGACCATCAAAGTGATTCCCCATCTTGTTATAGTTGCTTCTTCCTCCTCTTTGTAATTCAATCGTTAGCTTCTGTGAGCAGAAGAAGAAAGTATGACCAACCCCAACCCATTGCACAATGCAACCCACATTTTCTGGTCTGTCAAATTGCCGCCCACAATTTTCGTGCCGATAAACAAGCAAGCAAGCAAAACTTCTGCACAACTTCATGCAATCATCATATGTAATAAGATTGAAGTCAAATTTGCAAGCATAATTCCTTGAGCACCAAGAAGCTGCAACAATAAGAACCTCAATTCAGATGGAAGAAAAGACCATTTGAAACCTAGACATTCAGCACCGATATCCAAATGGAACAAACCCTAATAAGATGCAGTCCAATCTTCTGCCTGGAATGTAGAGGTTGCAGGATTCATGTCGACAGATTTCATTTGCAGCACAGATGCTTGAAAACAAAACAGGTTTCTTTGATGCTGGACATCTGAAAGGATGGATTCTTAAGAAGGGTTTTAGTTGGTTGCACGCCTTCAGAATTCTGCCATTGTGGGGCAACCCATCCTTCATCCCTGAATGGATGAGGCAGATTGCTGGAGGTCACCGGCACCCAGTTTCCAAAGCTTCAGCTCTGCAAATAACATAGACCCACTAGGGACAAGAATTGAGAAGACCCCAACAAATAAAACACAAACCCCAAGACCCAAACCAGACAAAACAAAACCCAAGACGGAAACCAGACAAGAAAGAATCGAAGATGTAAGAAAGAGAGAGAGAGACGATCTTGAGAGAGAGTGAGAGATGATGACGATGATGATGACCCGTCGATGGTCCTCTCCTTGAAAGATGGGAATGAGATTCAATGTATCTGTGCCCACTCATTTGCAGTAGGGGTTGGATTTCTGTCGTTGGTTTTGGCTTCTGTGCTTGCCTGATCATGATAGGCAACAGAAGAAGAAGAAGAAAGTTGCAGAAGAAAAGACTGACCTAGGTGGGTCCCAAGCTCAGAGAACTGCATTCTTGTTGGTGGGTATTGGTGGGAGGGCTTGTTTCGTCTTTTGGGTGGATCTGTTGTTGTTTTTTGTTTCCCTCGGTTTTGGGTGTCATGGGAGAAGACGGAAAAGCAATCGGAGGAGTAGGAGGAGGAGAGTTGCTGCTGCCACCAGCACCAGTGGAGGAGCAAGAAGGAGTGAGAGAAGCCATGCAACTGGCAGCAGAGCTTTGCAAGCATTTCTATTCTCAAGGATGGGTGTCAGGGACAGGCGGCAGCATCACTCTCAAAGTTCACAACCCGCTTGTTCCTCTCTCAGAAAGACTCATAGTCATGGCACCTTCTGGTAGGGTTTGTCTCTCTCACACACACACACTCTTCTGTCTGCTTTGTGCTTGCCAAAATCCTTACTTGCTTTCTTTGCTTGCTTGATGTGAAGTTCCTTTGGATGGTTGTCTATGGGTGGTTTTCACTGTGAATTTTTTGCTGTGTGTTTCTTGAGAGATTTTGCTGATGAGGAGGAGACTTGCAAGTCTTCTGTGGTTCACAAAACTCTCAAACTCGATGTGTTGTAAATCTGTTGCCCTCATATTCTTGGAGCTGCAAGAGTTCAACTTCTTGTAGCTAGACATTCTTATAGCTTGGAGAACCTATAAGAAGCTCATGGAATTCTGAAGGAGACAAGCAAGCAATGCATGATGCCCCAACAGGTGTGCAGAAGGAGCGGATGTTACCCACAGATATGTATGTGCTTGCTGCCAATGGTTCTGTGTTGAAAGCTTGCGCACCAAAAGGCGCACCACATAAACCTCCCAAATGCAGTGAATGTGGGCCCTTATTTCTGAAGGTTTTTCCCAAAAAACATCTCTTGCTCTCTCTCTCTCTCTCTCTCTCTCTCTCAAATCTCTGTGTTTTGCCCTCTTGCTCCTTTTTTCACATTTGAATATGTTGCATAGACTTCAATTAGTGTCTGGCAGAATAGAGAAAGAAATGGCAGTCATCAAGCAGCAGATTGTCTCATCATGTTTGCAAGATGACGCAGAAGAGTGAGCATGGAGTTGACACTCACAAGTTGTCTTGCAGTTGATGACATGTGTGCGTTTTTCTTTCTCGAAACTTTTCTTTTAGGTTTATCAAATGAGGAATGCGGGTGCTGTCATTCACAGCCATGGAATCGAAGCTTGTCTTGCAACAATGATCAACCCATCTGCCACTGAGTTCCGGGTAACAACAATTATGTGAAGGGATGGATGGATGTCCCATGTGTGTTTGGGTTCTCATGTCTCTTTCCTGTGAACAACAACAACAACAGCAGAAGATTCAACAAAAGTTTCTATGAAAAGAAAAACTGGAATTCAGCTGGAGTTTCTATGAAACCCTTGCATCTGGTTCATGATTATGCTCTGGTTGTCGTTTTGCAAAGAGGAGAAAGAAAGAAAGTTGGCTTATGTTCAGCATAGTCTAAGTTCTGAGAAACCACTACTTTGTTCATCATGCATGGCTTGTGCTCTGTTGTTGCTCCTTCTTGGGTGTTGCCGCCATTGAAGAACGTATTTATTTTCTGTGGGTACAGATAACACACATGGAGATGATAAAGGGTATCATAGGACATGGTTACTATGATGAGCTTGTGGTTCCGATTATTGAAAACTCAGCACGGGAATACGATCTCACAGATTCTCTAGCAGCAGCTGTAAGCTATCTCTCTGTCATCACCTTAGATTATCCTAAACCCTGATCGGCTGTAAGCTCTCATCAGGCTGTAAGCTCATTGGAAGTTATGTTGCTAAACTCCATCTCCATCAATTGTCATTGCTGGAACTTCTTCACTCACAAAGACCATGCAAATCCGAAGCTTTTCTTCCTCTACAGGATATGACTTGAGAATATATTTTTCCCAGTGCAAAGTAAGTACACAACAGAACCAATGTTGACTGCAGCAGTGGGCTGCGTGGCTTCTTCTGATGGCTGGCAACAGATGGAAGCGTATCCAAAGGCAACAGCAGTTCTAGTTCGCAACCATGGAATTTACATTTGGGGTGATTCTTGGATCAGTGCTAAGACGCAGGTGAGAAAGAGGGGGTTTCAATCTCTGAGGTCTGGGAAAATCGCCCGTCCATGAAAGAAAGACTGCATCTAGGTAGTACCAAATGGTTTTTCAAAACATACCTTAATGGGTTTTTTCAAGGAGGGTTTAATGGAAGGAATTTGTGTGTGTGCGTGTGTTGTGATGACAGAGCAGGCAGAATGCTACCATTATCTCTTTGAAGCTGCACTTCGGCTTCACCAGCTGGGTCTTGATCCTGCGGACCCTAAGCACAGCCCACTTCTTCCACATAACTCTTTTGAACCATCCAGACCTCTGGTCGTCCCAAATGTGTCAAGCAACAAAAATGGAGCCAAGAGTAACGGCTTGTTTTCTCCTGTAAGTTGCACGCAATAATTGACTTTGCTATTCAAGTGCCTTCTCCTTAGCTTTCCTTCTTTTAGAATTTGTGCCCTGTGTGGAATTGCAACTGCAACCCTCACTCTACAATTCCTTCATCAATTCTGGACATCAGAAAACCCAGGTCTGAAAATCTGCAGAAGAGTGGCAAACACCTTATCCATTGAGCAAAGAAATCAGCCACATCTATCTATTTGCAGTGAAGGAAAATCAGATCTTGCTTGCAAGGAGCTATCTGACAGTGTCCCCCACCTGTACTGGTTGCAGAGGGTTATTCTATTGGACATAGAGGGAACTACCACACCCATCTCCTTTGTAACTGATGTATTATTCCCATATGCAAGAGAACATGCAGTGAGTTTCCTGCGCTCAACATATGACACCAACGAAACCCAATGTGACATCCAACTTCTTCGTAAGCAGGTGTAGTAGTACACACTTGCTCTTTCCTCCTCTGGGTTGCGTGTGCTTGGTTGATCTTGCTCTAGTAGTAGCTCCAACACTTGCAATATCATGTGTTCTCCACAAGGTCAAGGGTTTAGGGTTTAGGGTTTTGGTGGATATCCACCAAAAACTATGTGGATACTTAGGGCTCAAACCTTGGGGGAAAAGGGCTGGACAACCTTTTTCATTGCATCCATTGTGGTAGTTGGATAGAAAGCAGGGAGCACCTCTGAAATGGCAGCAATGGTGCTGAAATAGCTGCAAGCTCAGTAGTGCTTTGGGTAGCAAGACAAATAGTAAGCACCCAACTTGTGGCAATGTCAGGTGGCAGAGGATCTAGAACAAGGACTTGCAGAAGCAGTGTTCATCCCACCAGATAATGCAGGGATGGAAGCTGTTGTTTCAGCTCTTGAGAAGAATGTTCAGGCAATGATCAAAGCTGACCGTAAAATTACCTCTCTGAAACAACTGCAGGTGATGGTTTCTACAGTTTTCTCCTTCCCCCATTGCCACTGCTACTGTGCTGAAATTTTTTTGGGGCCCATCATAACTGCAAGTGGGTTTCTGGTTTGAGGAATTTAGTTGGCAAAATCCTTGGAATTTTGATTTTGGTGGGAAGGATGTGCAGGGCCACATCTGGAGAGTTGGGTACGAACAAGGGGAACTGCATGGTGAGTTCTTTGATGATGTCCCAGAAGCGCTGGCAGCATGGCATGCTAGTGGCAACAAGACATACATCTATTCCAGTGGAAGCAGGGAGGCACAAAGACTCATTTTTGGTAACACAAAATACGGGGATCTGCGCCAGTACTTATCTGGCTTCTTTGATACCACAATCGGGTTGGTGTCTCTCAACTTTCGTAGTAATTTTCCACTAAAGAGTAATAATTTGTTCACCCCAGTGGCACCTGTTCCTATGTGACAGTGTTTTTTCCTATGTTTTTTAGGGCTAGTTTTGCTCTTTCCCTAGGACCTAAGATCCTGTAGCTCCCAACTATGACAGATTGCTGACATATCCAGCTATGCCACCCAACAAGGTAGACTTTGGTTGTGGGAACACACAACCCAGGATTGAAACATGGGTTTAGGGTTTAGGGTTTTACAGGTTAACCATTCATTCTCTTCAGAGAATTGTAGGTCTCCAGAGAAATCAATCGAAGCAGCAAAGATAAAAGAGATGGACCTCTAGAGAGGGACTATGGCAAGAGTGCTCATCAATTTTTGTGTTTGTTGTTGGGCTGCTGCTGTCTGAGGTCACAGAAACAAGAGGGAGGCCCGCAGCTACTCAGAAATATGTCTGACAGTTGGAGTAGATTCTCCTAGTCACATTACTTTTGCCACCGATGTGCTGGCTGAAGCTGTGGCAGCAAAACAAGCAGGTCCGTCTTTAAGAATCCTTGTCTTGATAATTCTCTTTGTGGGTGGGGTGGTTCCTTGTGTTTTGCTCTATTTTTTTCTCCACACCAACTTTTATCTGTGGGATAATGACACAAGCTGAATTTCAGTGGTCTCTTATGAATCCAAGAGAACTGGAAATTCTCATTCACAGCTGCTGTGTGATCTAAAGAGCGTATCCAAAGGACACTGCAGTTTTGTTCTTCTCTACAGAGTGCAGGTAACAATGTGTCAGGTGCATGTCAATCTTTGTGTGCACTAACTATTCAGTTGTGTTTTGTGATGCAGGTTTGCAGGCAGTACTTGTGCTACGCCCTGGGAATGCTCCATTACCTCCTGATCATGGGTTCCGCACCATTTCTTCTCTCCTAGAATTGTAATTTCACCATGTGTCCCTGGCTGTGTGCACTTAGGACTGTTATCATCTATCTGCCCGTGGAAGAGTTGTTGTTTCTCTTTGCAAAATTGTATGCCTAGTTGCAATCTCCTCTGGTTTCTTAACTTCTGAAGTACATGGTCCTGTTGTCTGCACACTCAAACAGCAAATTACCTTATTGTGTTGAAACTTTCTAAAACAAAAATAGTGCATTCTTAATGGACAAACTCGACAAATTGCACACATTTGGCATGCATTTTTTTGTCTTATTAATAATACTTGGGCTCCACTGTGCTTTGCACTACTAGTGACAATGAAATGATGAAAAAAGTGAGTTGCTTTTGTGCAAATTAAGTGCCATTTGAATGAAAATATTGAATAACATTCAAATTCCATTGACCCAGATGTAAATTTACTTTTACTAGTTTAACGCATATGGTTCCCAATAGTTCATCATTATTTATGCCAAATCTTTCATTTCCATGTAGATGTGTAGGAGAAAGGGTTTAAGTAAATAGGTTTGAAAGAGGAAGATTATTTTAATTATTTCAATATACATAATATGAACGTGAAAAGGCACAAGTTCATTTGCCTTTTTATATCCATGGAGGTGGGTAGGAGAAATGAGTGAGGAAGTTAGGCTTGGAAGAAGTAGGTTTAAACTAGTCTATGTGAGTGTCAATAGTTGTATACACGGCATGCAAATCATGTGTTAGTCTAAACCATTTATACTTACATAGTGCCCACATAAATGTTTTGGGGTGCATAAATGTAAGCAAAATGGCCTATATGTTTCTTGAGTTTTTTTTCAAAAATGCCCAAAAACCCTCCTATCCTATACATGGTAGTTAGATAGTCTCCTTGAAAACAAGTTGCATAGCTTTTCTTTGTCATTAAAAAAACCATGCTTTTGCGAGTGGTGCAAGAGCAAAAGTGTCATGTCACCATCAACCAATGAACGACAAGCAAACAACACTTTGTGAGGAAAGAAGGGAGCTTCCCATTTGATATCTTCAATTGTTGGATTTGCTAAAAAAAGGTAATTTGCAATCCTCATTTTCATCTACATAATATGCATCCTCTCACACTTGCATATGCATTATGCATTCAAGTTTTGGCACCGTCGTTGATGTGGTGGCAAGGTTTAATGATGTTTAAGCTTTATGCACTTAATGGTTTTGTGATTTCTTCTTAATGAAGATTTAGTTGTGCAATGTATCATGTGAGAGGTGAATGCTGGCGAATTGCGATAGGCTTATAACTTTGCAATTATTGAACTTCAACTTTGAATGTTGTTTCAAGTTACAAGATCCAAAGTTCAAATTATTGGCTAAGTCGCAAGTTGCATACAATAATGTTGCAACTAGATGTAACTTTGGACATGGCAACATGCACCATGAGCACGATATAAGGCAAAACTTCTTCAAACTTTGTCAACCTACAAGTTGCAATTTTCAATCATGGTGAGCCAACTCACCTTTGCACTTCTAATCTATTTTTTAAAACTTTCTTTGTTCTTTAAAAGTTAGAATTAATTTGTCTTTCATCTATAATAGAAAGCAATTGCCACTAGACTTCAAGTTTAAACTATTTTTCATAGGGTCAAGTTATAACATTTCATTTCCTACTATCTCAATGCACTTCAACTCCAGGACCTTTTTTTGCATCATTGGATCCATTTCAACCTAATAGCTCCCATGCGACCAAACCACCTCTCAAAAAACTCATAAAGTCATATGACAAGTTTAAAGTGTTATAGGACACATGGGTTGGTGTCGCAAGTGAAGTGCATCATTTATTGAAAAAAATTAATTAATTAATTAAAAATAAATAAATGTATTTATTTATTTATTTTATTTTATTGATATTGCATAAGTTAGATACATTCCAAAAACATGTTAGTTCTTGCAAAGTTGTGTTGCTATTGGAAAATGGTTTCACAATAAGGATGCAACCCATGACAAAAATGAAAAAATTCACATAGGCAAAGGCAATGAATGAATCCTTACCTTGGTTCAATTTTGGGCTCATGCAAGCTCCAAAACAAAAGCTAATGCAATTTGTTAATATCTTCCACTTGTTGAATCATGGTTGATTACTAATAGAATTTGAGTCTTTTAAAGTTCTTTATGCATTGCTAAATGTCAAGAACAACCCTATAGAACATTGGACTAACAAGAAGGGTAGAAAATATGGTTGTGGAATGGCAAAAAATATGCATGATGTCATGTTGAAAAACACGAAAAATGTTGTTAAAAGTTATACCTTTTTGTTTCAAATGTAAATCAAGTGACAATGATCAATAATCAATAATGGATAAGCATTCACATTTACATCATGAAGAACTAAGTTCAAATTCCAATTTTTCTAACTCTTGAATGTGTTGAGATGGGTGCTACAATTGATAACATCATTGCCATTATTTTGCAAAACTTGGTCAAGTTTGTAGGTCTAGTTGAAAAGTAGATCACTGCTTGGTGGGTATGTTTTGGATGTGATAGTGATTATGCGTTCCAAGGCCATCACACAAGTGTTATTACTTAATTAAAAGAAAATACAACTCCTTACCTCATTAGTGTATAGTGTGTGGCACACCAAACTAACTTGGCCGTTGTTGTTTTGTCAAAGCTATGTATGGTATTTCATATTGAAACAATGTTGTAAGCATTATACACATTTTTTGTTCACAACACCAAAAAATACCTTGAGTTTTCCAAGCTTGTGAAGACACTTGCTACTAAAGGTCAAAAGTTATTCAAGAATGTGAAGACATGTTGGATCAACGTGTTAAACCCTATAAAATGTGTTATGCCATGATATTAATCTCTCATTGTGAAAATGTAATTGGATTCAATGAAGAACAAATCTACTTAAAACAACCTAGTTTTGTTTGATGAGGTTTGAATTCATTCTTGATTTATCCTGCCTTTTGCCCATATCGGAAATGGGGCATAGCTTGATCAAGTTTGCAATGTCAAGATGTGTTCATTATTGAATTTGTGGATGTTGTCAAACTTGTAGAGGTTGAGTTATTCAAGTTGTACATTGATCCATATTCTTGTTTTAGAAATTCAACTTTTGATGCCTTCAATCTTTTATCAATGATTCTAGTGCACAATTGTTTTTAGGGTGGTGATCTAATTATTCACATCCATAAGAAATTCTTGGATTTTGTTAAGGATGAAAGGGCATTCAACAATCTAACTTTCATGAAAAATAGGCTATAAAATTGTTTGACAACACATCTTGATGTTTGTGTTTGCGTATTTAGCCAAATTGTTTTTAACCTATTTACTTTTCCATACCAAGATGTTATTCTACATTAGAAAAAGGAGAAGGTGAAGTATTAGGTAGACTTGTAAAACTTAAATGTTTTATGGCATTTTCTCACACATAATGCATGCCAATTTTGAAAATGCAATAGATAGAATTCTAATTTGCTTGACATATGAACTTTAAAACATTTTGCTAAAAAAAAATCTATTGTTGCATATTTTTAAATACTAAGTGTAATTGAAACATGTTTTGATTTGTTTTCCTTTTGTGGGGTTGGATGTTTCAAAGTTGGGATGTTCATGGGTTTTTTTTCTAATGTGTGGGCGTGTAGATTTTCCTTGTTGCATGGGCAAGGCCTTTATGGCTAGGGTTTGATTCTCATGGGGAAACCTACTTTTAATTAAATTTTGAATAATTTGGCTTAAGCAATTTAGATGTATGGGAAATTTGGGTCTATCAAAATGTTTTTAACTAGTTGTGTGCCACCAAAACA
>Ga0209208_10011193_pt1 | contig 11515 bp, 11 predicted proteins | sample S1TSphfallax_3_FD_187694 | JGI IMG/M metagenome (GOLD analysis project Ga0209208, IMG submission 187694) | Host-associated microbial communities from peat moss isolated from Minnesota, USA - S1T2_Fd - Sphagnum fallax MG (SPAdes) (version 2) | ecosystem: Host-associated > Plants > Peat moss >...
CTTTTTGAAAGTAGGGTAGTTATCATATTGATTGGTAGGCAATTGAGTCATTGGAAGCTATTCCATGTGCATTGGCATCAAACCTTCATAATGGGTTGGGCAAGTGTGTTGCATTTGCAAGAATGGGTAAAGATAATTTCCCTAGAAGGAGGAATTAGCTCTAACTAAAACTAAAAAGCCATTGATTCATGCTTGGTTGGCAATCAAAGTGTCTTCCTTTTCAATCCAATGCTTTTATGCAATGAACTATTTGGTGTTGGGAATGTGTTCATGGATAGATAGGGATATTCATACTAGTTCAAAATGAGAGTTAATTAGATGGGTGTTGGTTGGTTAGGGGCTTGGTACTAGCTTATTGATAATCATTTCCACTTTCAAATACATTAACCTTAATCACAACAATATCGTGCATCCATATATACAAAGCTTTAATAAAGTATGCAACCCCCTTAAGTGTATAAGCAAGGGTTTTGTAGACCTTGTTTCACATGTCTCCATGAATCAAGCACACAAAATTTTGGTGATCATTTCATTATTCCACTTTTAAAAAATAAGACCTCAACGTACATACTCAAGGATATCAACCAAATCCATTATGTTTGAGCCTAATAGATCTTAACATTTCATCAAGGTGCAAATTTTTTTTTCTCCCCTCGTAATGAAAACTATCTTGCATTTGATTTGCTCTAGATCTTTTTTTGTTTTGTATTGATCATTAGCCAAAAAAAAAAGTGATATAAAAAAATTCAATGAGCTAACAAATTTTGCAATTGCACAATGATAATGAAGGTGCACAACTCTTTTTGTTTGGTAGCCTAAATTAATTCATCAATAGAAATAAAAACAATTCTCCTCTCCACAAATAAGAAGTTTTTTTTAGCTCTTAGTGGGAACCATACAATGTATTATACAGTTGAGCACAAAGGGTTTATAGTTGGGAGCAAGTGTGGCACATTGCTATGTGAGGTGGGTTCATTTGTGAGAGAAAAGAAAAGGGAAAAAAAATTTAAAGAATGCATGAAGATATTCCTGGGCAGTGAACATTTCAGATCCCTGCATGGTGGGCATCTTGGGCAGTGTGAGTTTTCCAGTAAGCCCATGCAGGAAGTTTGAAATTTGGAGGCAGCCCAGGCACACAGAAGAGAGGAGAGCATGTGACCAAAAGTGAAGTGCCAGAATGTGGGCTTAAGAATTTTCATTGGGACACTTTCCCAAGAGGGGAGAAGGTGGTGGTGGCACATGAGTTGCCTTGAATGGAGTGTTTAAAGAGTTTGCAGGTGTAACAGTCACACCAAACTGGGGTTAGGATCTTGGTTTCTAATGATAATAATCTTTGCCCCTTAAAACAAGGGCAAATATCATTTCATGAACCACAACTAACTAACTAAGGTTCCACCTTGGTAAACTATTCTCTACACCCTCCTACTAAGAGGTTATTTAAGTGGGAAAGTATTGTAGGTAGGTAAATAGGTAGGGAATGTAAGAGGCTACTAAGTAGCTAAGTAAGTAGGTACGGGCTGTTGGTGGCGACTTGGTGAGTAGATGGCTTGATGCATGTGGATGGTTACTTACGTTAGTGCATAGTTAACCATTGTGGTTAGCTATAGGACATGAAGTACAACCGAAAAAGGGTTCCCTGTCCACACACACACCATGCAGTGTGGTGCACCAGTGGGTGCTCATGCTGACTCACTCTGGCCATGCTTAGTTCACCTTACCCCTAACCCTTGGTAGGATTCACGAAGCTTATTCTTTCTCCAGAGTATTTTGTGTAGGGTAAGGCCTTAGGATTGGGGTGGTGTTGAAATAAGGGACCATTTGTGGGGGGTATAGGAGTGTGTGTGGCATGGTAGAGTGTTCATGATTTTATTCCAAAAACGTTTTTGGAACATTTATGAAGTCACAGTTCTAACTTCTCAATGGAATTAGGTTAAATCATGCACCAATTTTTGAGCTTAATTGTTATGGAAAATTTACTATGTAACAACACTCCTTTTGTTTGTTTGCACAAGGAAAAAAATGAAAAAAAAAAGGTGAGAACATGAAATCAGATGTAAAACTATAATTTTCTATTAGTGTTCATGATCTTTGTTTAACCATGGGTTGAAGTGAAACTTGAAAATGAGTGGGGTTTTGGAGATGTAGAAGAGTACTAGGGATTATAATGGAAATCTTTACCTCAGTTACCATTGGCTTGTAGCAGCAACTCAGCAGTGGAATGACCATTGTTGTGGGGTTATTTGAATTTTTCAAGAACCGTCGGTTCTGGTCTTTTTAATATTTCAAAATCAGAGAACTTTCAGTTCTGGGTTTCTGAAGCCCCCCCCAAAAAAAATCCTCAGAATAAAAAAACCACTGGTTTTGATTTTTATTTTTTTTAACCCCAAAGAACCGATGGTTCTCAAAGAAGAATATACAGTTTTACAGATGGTTGCTTGCTTTTTTTGTTCGCAAATTTTGAAAACTGTGATTAATTTTGCGATACTCGTTCTCTGATTTTTTTTTGTGTGTGGAAAAACTGCAGTTATGAACTGTGAGAACCGACCTAATAACCACCTGCAGGGGGTCCGTTCCTGGTTCTCATAACTGCCCGCACACTGGGCACCACACTAAAGTGTGAAAAGTGATAACAACAATGAACCGACCATCCTAATATGGTATCTGTTACAGAACAGCCCTAAAGCTACACCAGGACGGTCCCATTTGCGGTCCTTACCCTACTCTAAGCCCTAAGCCCTAAGTCTGTGCCTACCCTAAACCCTAACGGGCAGAGTGCGAGCGTCTGAAGAGAGGAGAGCCTCGGAAGTTGAAATCTTTCGCAGGTCATCATCCTTTTGCAGATTGGAAGCTGCTGCGCATCAGAATCAGTGGGTGGCCGGGCGGGAGAGTCCAACAGCTGCACGCACTAATAAGGAATGAATCCGCGAGTGACCATTGCTTTTGTTGCACAACCCACGTCTCTCGCGGTAAGTATAATACTTCTGACGTCGTGCATGCGTTTGGGTGTTGTGGGTTGTGGAAGGAGTAGGTGAACAGCTAAAGCTAGGTAGCCTTACAGCTTCCGCTTGGATGCTATATGCACCCAGTGCCCACGACTCCTACCCGGGTACACAGAAAAGAAGGATTTCGGGCAAAGATGATTTTGCAGTAAGTAGGCTAAGTAGTACTTGGCCCAACGTTGGATTCCGCGCCGCAGCAGCATCACCACCACCACCACCCCAGGCTGAGGTCACGCACTCATGGCACTTACCCGGCCCACATCCCACTTCCTGCAAGGTGGGAACGAGTGGGTGACGGGTCCGTACTCCGTGTGAAGCCGTCTGCACACTCCTGAGAACATCCATGGCATCACAGGTCTTATTAGGGTTTAGGGTTTACAAACTCTACTACTCCCATTTCCATGAACAGATGGTTTTGCAAAACTGCTCCAACTTCCAACCATCCTCTCTGCCTTTCTTCAAGCGGTTTGCTAGATGCAATTGTGGATGAGAATACAAGAAGAAGGAGAAAGGGCTTCAACTCTTTTGAACATTCTCCTGCCCTGCAAATTGATCTGAAGGTTCCCCATGTCAGTCAGATTGGGGATGCTGGAGCATCTATCTATCTATCTATGTACTATCATTCAAGAGAGGTGAAGATTGAAGACTTAACTCTCTTGGTTGCATGAAGAAAACCCTAAACAATCTGTAGACTAACCTCTGTGAGAATCTCAGTAATTGTTCCCATTGAGCTAGCTGGTAGTCAACTTGCAGATGAACAGAAAAAAAAAAGAGAGACTACAACACCTATATGTGTCTTCTGAATTGAATTTCAAGTTCCAAAGTTCACAATTCTCTTTTGCTTCTGTTTTCTTATGAGATCTATCAGCAATGAGTTTTTCTCCCAAAATCATCCAAAAGGATTTCAAGAAGGTTTTCTCCAATAAATTGAAGATGTATGATTCACAACACAATTGAACCTCATATGATTTTGGTTATTTTGGAGACCCATGATGATTGCAAGCATTCTCACATTTGAGACAGAAAAGTTGCAAATTCATTTTAGTATTTTTGGAGAAGAACAAGTGCGTCACAACACATCACTTTCGTAATGAAATGCATAAAACCAATATAAGAACACATCTAGTTTGAAACATGTTCTCACTCGCAAGGTCCTATTTATATTAACTAGTTTTATACTCTACACTTTAGAAGAAGGCTATTTGCTTTGATTCCAAATATGAGCATGGCACAGATTTCTGGTAACTTGCACAAACATTATGAGGAGACATTGCAGGCGCCGTCAAACAAGCTTGCTCGGTGTGGAGACACTAGCCCAAAAGACCTCATGTTTGCACTGTACCCCAAAGTCGTAACCTCGTATGGTTAACCTAATGTAATTCAGTTAACCCTAACTGATTCAGCATTACAAGGGATTTTTTTCAAAGCAAGAGTATATGGTACCTCCAAATTGAAGTTTTTGAATTTGGTATAAATCTCTGACCCGCAAGCTATCTATTAAGGAAGATTGTTTGTTTGTTTGTCAAGTTGAGATCTCCTAAACCACAACCTTCCCCACCGCACTCTTGGTACCAATAGAAAGTCCTCAATGGTTAGGGGCACACAGAGGTAGATTCACACTATTTAGACGTACAATGCGAGAGTTATTGAATACTGAATAATTTTGTCATTGAAAATTTTAACAAAATGAAGACTAAGTTTTTGGGGGAAATTGGGGTGCAATCTTTCTTTTCCCTATTGGAAAGCCCTTGATGAGTGGAACTTCTTGGAGGTGATTTTGTAAAGTTTAGACCTAAGATGTGGAAGATATTGAATTTTTGAGTAATCTTTGTCATTGAAAATTCAACTAAATTATAAAAACTGATTTTGAAAGGAGAAATTAGTTGAGAACAAGTTCACAATTGAGATAATGGCGCATGCTACATTAGTCTATTTATTAAGGAAGGTAGTTTGTTTGTTTGTAGTGTTGCAATATCCCAAAACATAATACCCCTAATTGCACTCTTGGTGCTGTTGAAAATCCTTCAATGAGTGCACCAAGATGATTTAATATTATTTAGACCTATGGTGTAAGAGTTACTAGATACTGAGTAATTTTCAACTGCAAAAAATCAACAAAACCAAAACTAAATTTTTTAAGGAAATTAAGGCAAGCTATTGGTATTCTTGAAAAGCTGTTGATGAGTAGGATTTTTTGGAGGTGATTTCAAATTTTGAAACCTAAGGAGGAGATATTGAATTTTGAATCATTTTTGTCATCATCATTAAGTTTTAATTTTTTTTTTCACAATTGGCTTCTATCATTTGAGGTCCTATCACATTTGAAGTAGTTACATAGTCTTGTTCATACTTGGGCCAACAACATATTCCACACTATTAAATTTAAATTTTTACATTGAAATGAATCTCAAAATATACATTGTCACCCAAGTCATAACTTGGCATGGATAACTTGATTTAATTGGGCAACTGATTTAGCTTTAAAAGAGAGGGTTTGGAATCAAAAATATATGGTACTTTCAAATTGAAATTTTCAAATGTGGTAAAAATATGTGGCCAAGAATTTATTTATTAAAGAAGGTTGTTTGTTTGTTTTTTTGTCACGTTGAAATCTCCCAAATGATAACACCTTTCCCCATGCTCTTGGGATTGTTAAAAAGCCATCCATGAATCCAAGTGCACCAAGGTGGTTATATAATGTTTAAACCTACACGACAAGAGATATTGAATATTGGACAATTTATTGTCATTGAATATTTTATAAAATCAACAGTAAAACATTTAGAGAAATTGGGATGCACTTTTGTTATTGTTGGAAAATCTCAATGAATAGGATTTGATGAAAATGATTTTTTGATTTTTAGACCTAATGAGCTTGGGAAATACTGAATTTTGAGTAATATTTATCATTATAAATTAAATAAAATTTCAAATTTCAAATTCAATCAATTGGGTAACAAATTCACATTTGGGCCAATGATACACCGCATTAGTGTGTATAAAAATATATATATATAAATCACCAATGGAATGCATGTGAAAAAAGTTGAACAAAACTCTTTCAATGGAATTCACCCAATGAAAAAGACCATATGCATTAAATTAGGCCTAAAATGATGCAAATATGAACAAACTTTTAGTCAAAACTAACTCACCCATATCATACACTTCTTCATAACCATATAGCATTTGTAAATTGTAAAATTGTGCCAAAAGAAAAATAATTACATGTTGAAATTATAATCATGGCACTTGTATCAAGGAAAATCTCTCCATTTGCCTTCTCCCAACAAAAAGTAAAATAACATTAAAATTTTTAAATCTTTTTCCATACTACAAGTTGTAACAAGCCATTCAAACAATCTTGGCAACATGTAAGCAATGGAATGGGTGAAACACCAAGAATAGGTCCAAATGGTTTGCTACAACCTATGGCTGCATTTACGGTAATTAATTCCTAGTTCATAGCACTCATTGTTTTTAGTTTCATGTATTTCAATACTTGGGCTTCACATTGTTTCACATTACAAATGAGATCAACATTTTTTTATTATTGTGTTCCCATATGGCTTTCAATAGTTATATATTATGGACATGACAAAACACATGTTAATTTGGTTTTTAGATCCATGTTGATGGGTAGAGGAAAGGAATGAAATAGTTATCAAGAAAGGAAGAAGATTGTTTAAAAAAATGATTGAGGTAGTTGAGTTTTTACATGACCTTCCACATCATATATATAATTTCGCTTGTTGCGTGCGTGCATGCGTCTGTCGAGGTGCTGAAACCCAGTGTCCGTTTCTTGAGGTCCTGAAACCCAAGTCCTGAGAGCCAAATATCGAGGTCTTGAAACCCAGGTCCTGAGAGCCAAATATCGAGGTCCTGAAACCCAAGTTCTGAAAGCCAAATGTAGCAACACTCGCGTTTATTGCACTTCGCTATGTAAAAACACGGCGGCAGCAACAGAAGAAGAAAGTCGCGAAGAACAGTAGGCAATAGTATATTACAACAGCCGTGCATATGCTGAACAGTTTGTAGTTACGGCATGCACAAGAATGGGCATTATACTGTGCGCAAGTTTGTTTTGTTGCTGAGCAAAGGAAGAAGAAGAAGAAGCAGGAAGAGGAGGAGGAGAACGAAAAGAGAGTGGAAAACAAAGAGAGAGAAAGGAAGGGAGGGGAGACAAGAGGACGAGGAGAGGGGAGGGTAATAGGAGATTCGAGATTTTCAATTCCAACAGCATGGGGCGGGGGCGAAGGCCCAACACGGCGGATTCGTTCATTGGCAGCCTCATTAGTCTCACTTCCAAGAGCGAGATTCGCTATGAGGGCATCCTGTATACCGTTGACACCGATAATTCCAATATTGCACTGCAAAACGGTGTGTTGCTTGAACACTTTGGCTGTTGGAAACCCGTCTCACCTCCTGTGTATTTTATGTCTCTTTCTTTCTGCTTTGGATGGGTTGTTGAGCTGGGGTTTGAAGAAAGTTAGGGTTTCCATCTCTTCTTTCTGTGTTGAAGTAATGGGTGGTGTACCACCATGCTATGTGGCTGAGATTGTTAGGGTTTTGGAAAGCATATGAATAAGTGTGTAAGTGGCTTTGAAATGACTCCTATTAAAGGCCTAGCTTTCGTACAAATTAGGGTTGGAAGTGGTCATTTTGGGAGTCAACAACCCAGTTTGGTTTTGGTTTCATGCGAGTTTGGTCTTCGAAGCATAATCGAGTTTTTTTTTCCAAAATTCCAATCCCCCTTTGGCTCTGGCACCACTTAGGAATTTGAGGCCTTTTTTGTTTGTTTTCTCTTCTTTAGATAGGACACCTAGAGAGAAATGGCATGATCCACTCACTACAAGGTGCCCTGTGAGGTGTTCTCTCCAAAGTCTCCAAGGAAAGAGGGAAAGCAAGATAGGGGAGAAAAAACCTGGGTGGTTTTGGGACAACTTAAAAATTATTTTTAAACGTCCAAAATTTATTTTTATTTTTTTTGAAAGACAAACAATTTATGGAGGAAAATGAAGAATGTTTTGAAATAATATGACAATGGCCTAAGATCACAATTAGAAATGTTTAGTACTGTACTTTATTAATGGCGCCCTGAAAATTTAGATTGCGTTTTGAGGCCTCAGGCCTACCTCCACTAAAAAGGTAAATAAATAAATAAAAGAAAAACACCCAGAAAGGGAACAAGAGAAGAAAAAAAAAACGATCTAAGTCCAAATACTTTCCTTTGGTCAGAAAATCAAGTTTTGAGAAACTGGTGATAACATAGTTCTGGATCTATATATGTAACAACTTTCGAAATACCATAGTCCCATGGCAGCTTTAATTATGTTTGCCACATAATTAATTAATTAATTTTGAGAATTCCATTTCATAAGAAACAAAGATTCCAATAATTATTTTAACAATATGAACCAAATTGCACCAGAATGTGTGCCCTAATGAAGTTGTGATTGAAACTAAAGTGTTCTGTATGACCAGCTGGAAATTGAACCCAAAGACCCATGTCCATCGTAACCTGGCAGCAACAGCGGGCCCGCGACTGCGAGCAGCACACCAAGGCCCGTGCCCGGCTAACAGACCAGGAGTGGCAACAACGGTGTGACTGCGACCGCGAGCAGCACGCCGAGGCCCGTGCCCGGCTAACAGACCAAGAGCGGCAGCAGGAGCGGCGCCGCCACCGCGAGCAGCAGGCGAAGGCCTGTGCCCGACTGACACACCAGTAGCGCTAGTAGGAGCGATGCCGCCACCACGAGCAGCAAGCAAAGGCCTGTGCTCGCCTCACACACCCGCAGCGCCAGCAGCAGCGGGCCCGCCATCACGAGCGGCATTGGCAGGTGCACGGTCAGCAAGATTTGCACACAACAGCCTGCGTCCCCCTTTCAGAATTTGATGAAGCCAGTGTTCCGGTGCTTGACATAGGGGGTAGGATAGCTGAGTGCCAGCATTGCCGAGCTATGATTTGGCCTGATGAGGCTTCCCGGGGACACGCGGACCTTTGTTGTGCTAAAGGCAGATCTTGCAACTATGAGGCCTTCTTCCCCATTCCTCCTCCTCAACCATTGCGGGACCTGGTCATTTCTAAGCCTGCCCCTAGTGCACACCTCCCCCCTGCCATCGTATCTTTTCGCAAGCACATCCGGAAATACAATTCCTCCTTGCAGATGGCCTCCTCTAGCGTTAACATCCAGTCACCCGTAGATGGGGTCAGTATGATTACCATAAGGGGCGCTGTGCATCATTTGCTAGGGCCATTGGCACCTCTTCAAGGGAGCCCCCATCAGTTTGCCCAACTGTATATCATAGACAATGCGGATGCTCAGGCTGCTGCCCGTTTTGCTGCTCTAAGTCAAGGCAACATAGACCTGGACCGTCGCACTTTACAAGAGCTGCAACAGATACTTTTGGGGAGTAATGTCTATGTTCAGCGCTTTGTCCAAGCCATGGATTTGCCCCCTCAAGACCTGGCTAACTATGAGATTGTCATCTGTGTTGATGGCAGCGTTGATCGTCACCGCTACAACGCCCCCACATCCAACGAGGTGGCCGGCCTGATGCCTGTTGAGTGAATGGGGTGGCTGCATGGCTGTTTTTTAGTGCCCCATTTTGTGCTGTTTTTTATGGTGTTGGCCGTTTTAATTGTTATCTTCCTCGATAGCACATTCCTTCCATCATCCAAATAATTGTCTCGAATGTGCCTAATTTGTCTTCACTTTTGTGCCTGCTCACAGGCGATGGTGATAGCAATCCACGAGACATCAGGGTGCAGGCTAGGGGCGGGGGGTTATGGAGGATTAGTGATGCCCACTGTGCTTATGACCCTCTTCATTTTGTCCTGTTCCACCCGCACGGAGAGCCCGGCTGGCACCCAAATATTACTAGCGCTACCCCTGCGGTTGTGGATGGGCTAAGTTCTGAAGACGAGCAACAACATCCATCTGAAGATGAGCAACAGCCTGATGCAGATCCGGCAGTGGACCCCGGGCGTGGTGGAGGTAGGGGCAGGGGTAGGGGCAGGGGCCGAGGCAGAGGAGCTACCGCAAGGCGCATTGCTCGCAAGGTTACTGCCAGAGAATATGCGGCTTACTTCATGCATGATCGCAACCCTCCCACCAATAGCACGTTCACTTATGGCAAGAGGTTATATCAAGAGTGGGTGGTTGACCAGTACTCCAAGGTTGAGGGCCAGCGGCTGCGATGGGTGCACCTCAACCAGACCACCCTGCGTGCTGACCAATATAAAGGAATGGTAGATGCCATGCAACAAGACGGGGCTAACAGCACCAACTTTGGGCGCATGGTGGTCCTTCCAGCCACTTTTGCTGGTAGCCCCCACGACATGAACCAGCTCTACCAGGATTCCATGGCCTTGGTCAGAAAGTTTGGGAAACCTGATCTATTCATAACCATGACGTGCAACCCAAATTGGCCAGAGATTCTGCATGAGCTGAGGGCTGGGGAGGAAGCTAGTGGCCGCCCTGACTTGACATCCAGGGTGTTCAACATGAAGCTCAATGCCCTCCTCAAAGACCTTTTGCAGAATGGTGTTTTGGGCATTGCAATGGCGGACATCCATGTGGTAGAATGGCAGAAGCAGGTCTTGTCGCACGGTCACATTTTGATCATTCTATGCAGCTAGGACAAGCCGCGTGACAACAACGATTATGACCAGATCGTGTGTGCCGAGCTTCCAGACAAATCCACCCACCCCGAGCTTTACAACATTGTGACATCTCGCATGTTGCATGGGCCTTATGGGGCCTTACATCCCTCATGTGCTTGCATGGTGAATGGGGTTTGTAGCAAGGGTTATCCCAAGACTTTCCAGCCCCAAACTGAGGACTCCACCGGCAGCTACCCAACTTATCGGCGATGGGACGACGATAGGACCTTCACCCACCCCACGGAAGTGTAGCTATTGGAAATTTAGCAAGTGAGTTGCTATCATGTGCACCTAACCATGAGTGTTTGTGTCTAGACCAAAGTAGCTTAAAACCAGATGACTGACAATTTCTTGTTGCTGCCCCCTCCCCCTTGCAGCTCGGGTTTTGTCTTTGACAATCGTTGGGTCGTCCCGTACAACCCCTACCTGACCATGCGGTACCAGTGCCACATCAATGTTGAGGTCTATAGCTCCATCACAGCTGTGAAATACCTCTACAAGTATGTTTACAAGGGTCACGACCGTGCTTTGGCAGTGGTGCAGCCGGAAGCTGGGGCTCTACCGGCTGTAGCGCCTCAGGCGGCTGCAGGTGGGGCCGATGGGAACAATGTGCCTGCCGCCCGGGATGAAGTCCAAAATTACCTCGATGGGTGGTATGTCAGTGCCAGCGAAGCTTGCCATCGGTTTTTTGCCTTTGACTTACACGGCATGCACCCCAATGTTTACCGCTTGGCTGTTCATTTGCCTAATGAGCAGACCACTTACTTTCCTAAGGGGACCACGGTTGGGGAAGCCATGATGCGCAACAACTCCACCACTTTGACTGGGTGGTGTGACTTCAACCGAAAGG
>Ga0209208_10011194_pt1 | contig 11515 bp, 12 predicted proteins | sample S1TSphfallax_3_FD_187694 | JGI IMG/M metagenome (GOLD analysis project Ga0209208, IMG submission 187694) | Host-associated microbial communities from peat moss isolated from Minnesota, USA - S1T2_Fd - Sphagnum fallax MG (SPAdes) (version 2) | ecosystem: Host-associated > Plants > Peat moss >...
AAAATGGGTTTCTGTATTCTACTCTGTTTTAGGGTTTCCCACCCCCAAATGCATCAAACCCTAATTTCCAATGACTCAGAAAGCACTCTTAACTCTTTAATTCTAACCCTAATTTCCAATGACCGAACAGGCAGGCATCACATCACGTCCTGAGGAAGCATTCTTAACCCTAATTCTAAACCCTAATTCCAATGACTGAACACTCTAGTCAAGTACAGAATGAATGAGTAAACAGATGCAAAGTTCTAGTGATTTTTATTTTGTATTTTTATCAAGCAAATTTCATTTTAAATCAAAAATAAAAAATCTTTTGGAAAATTTAAAAAATATCCTAACTTTTGACATGTATTTTTAAAAAATAAAACAATTATTTGACCATTGAGTTGTTTGAACCTTACCATATTACAACATGTTTCTTTTTTCAATTTTGTGATATTGTTCAAGTGGCAATTACCCATAAATATGTTTTTGCCAAATTTGGCAATATTCAAAATATGAAATAAAAAATTATTAAACACCCTTTCATATTGTAGGCAATTGTGGCAATTTTTGGTGAATGTTTTCCAAAAGCTTCACCCAAAGAAAATCATTTGCTATAGTAGGTAACAAGCAATTTATTTCATGATGGCTAAAGGCTCTACTCATTAATGGCATAATTCAAACCAATAAACAATTATAAAATATTTTAAAAATTGTTCCAATAAGAAATTCCCCAAAAAATGAACTCACCATTTGCAATATCAATTGGTAAACATTCCTCAAATGGCTTTAATTTTGGTTATCAATATGAAAAACTTGAATGTTAATTAGGTTATCAATATTTTTGGGTAATAAACATTGATTATGCATTAAAAGTAAGTTATCAAATAATTAGTTGATAACCATCAATTATCCTATCAATTATTAGTCGTTTATAGGGTTTTTGCCAAAGTTAAAATAACATATGGTTTTTGGATAGATAATTTCAATACAACCTTGATTATAAACCATTCATAAAAAATCAAGCAAATGAATGCATCCTTCAAAAATAAATAAAATTTATTTAAAGCCTTCATTTTAATTACATACTTCTCCAAACAAAATTCAACATCCCTCTTTCAAGGTTTTGTTTTTCAATTTTGTGATGTAGCCAAAATGACAATCATCCACCAAAAAAATTTAGCCCAAATTTGGCTACATATTAGATATGAAAAATTTAAAAATTAAAGATTTATAAGATTTTTCTTTAAAATTTAAAAAATATAAGGAAAAAAAAGGTACGGTAATATTGTGACCGGTGAGAGTAACGGCAGCAGAAATATTGTGACCTGTCCTGCCGGTGCCGGTGATAGACAACCGGCGATCTCCAGACGCAATTACCTGTGGCCCGTGGAAGTCCACCGGTCATAACCCGTATCCACGCCTCCCTATTTCTCTCTCTCTCTCTCGCGCTCTCTCTCCTCCCTCGCCCCTTCCCTCCCTCCCTCTTCCTCTCCATCGCCGCAGAAATTTTGCGAAAAAATCTTCTCTTATTGCTTCTTACAATCGCCTTCTTGGCTTCATTTTTTCTCTTTTTCCCGAATTTTTTGGGATTTTTTTTGGGTCGGGGAAATTTAATATTTTCGCCCGTTCTGTGTCGATGATCTGATCAGCGCTCTTCGACGTCTCTCCTTCGGCTCTGATCATCTTCTTCATTCAGGTATGCGAATGAGCGATTGTTGGCGTAACTGGCGAAGATCATAATTATTTCTTTCGATTTAGGAGTTGCAGTAGATTAAATTTTATTTTTTTTGTCTTCTTTTGTATCTGTTTCTTTTCTGAGTAGTTTTCGTGTCGAAGGGAAAATTAAGTCAGGAGGAATTAGTTTCTTTTGTCAGTCTTGAAGCTCTTGCCAAGAGGAACAGTTTTCGCGGTTGTCAACGTGCCGGAGGGCTCTTGCTTCTTGTTCGCGTTTCTGTTCTGAAATGATTCGAAAAATGCGTTTTGAGAAGAACGATCGATGGCTTCCAGTAGTGTCCGTTTTGTATTTTGAGTATATATTATTCTTTTCTGTGTTTATCTCTATCTTTTCTGGCCAGTTTTCAAAAAAGATAATATGCTGTGGAGCGTTTGCTATAAATCATGCGGAAGTATGGATCCATGCATAGTTATATACTTCGCTTGCTCGTAACACTTGGAAGAGTTTAGAGTCTCGAGAAATCTCCATTTGCTGCAAAGAAAAAACAACCTGCAATTCTTTTTATTTCAGTAATGTAGCGAAATCGGATCAGATCTCCTGCTGATCGTGCACTGCCCGTAATCGTTCTGGCTTTGTTGGACGTGACATTGATAGACTGTTGTGTTGCACATGTAGTTTGTGCGATTCGATCTGTGTCGAACAGGAACAGTTTGATAACCACGCTCCACAAGGACCAGTAGTGTGTCAATGTAAGAAGAAGGTTCACGGATATCTAGACTTCGCGACGAGAATCCATGTTCTTGGAAAACACTTGTGAAGGAAATCACTGCGTAGAAGAAGTGACAATTCTGCATATAGGTACAATCTTTTTGTGCGCTCAAATTCTGATGTTAGCTCGCTTTTGAATTTTTCGTCAATTGTAAGTTTGCCGTGATCGTCTTCACGACCGACCTCTAGTTTATGTTAGCTCATCAGCGTCCTCAAACTCTGTGTAATTCCTCTCTAGATAATTGTTAGCTTCCTTCGTTCGTTTCTATGACTCCTGGACCAAGACTTGTTTTGTAGCCAACTTTGCGCGCGTCTGGTTTTGTTTTCTAAAGAAAAGAAAGACTGAAAAGAGAGACCCTACCTACAGTCTTTGTTCTATTTGGTTCAGAACAAAATGGCAGGAAACGAATGGATCAATGGATACCTGGAAGCGATTCTGGACGCCGGTGAACGGATTGATGATCACCGTGCACACGACGAAGGGAGCGACACATGCGTTCTAGCTTCTACTGCTACCAAATATTTTGTGGAGGAAGTTGTGGGCCACGATGAATCCGCCCTGTACAACACGTGGATTAAGGTAGCAACAAATCCATGAGAACATTTGCAAAGAAAATTGTTCTGTTCAAGTTCTATGTGTGAAACCAATGTCCCTGAGAAATGCACCAACTAAGCATGAGACAGACTCATGTTAACACACCTTCGGAATGCATGTGTCATATCTACTTGTCTGAAGCTCATGCATTCTCTCCTTTATCAGATGTGTCTCAACTCTGCTAGCAATGTCCCTGAGGCTGTCGTTCATTGCATCTATGATTTTTTGCATAAAGTCACAATATAAAATCCACAGAAATCTACAGAGAGAGATGGCTTGCCAGTTTTAGTAGAGATGATTTTCAGAGGTATGTGTGCCATTTGCCAGGCTAGGCTGATGACATGCCATGAGGTCTCATCATATTCATTGAGATTCAAGAGATTCTTTACTTGAAAGAAAACCAAGAGATGGGTCATATGTGTGTGCTAAGCCAGTCTTTTTCCAAGAATCTGTTGTTATAGCCATGTGTTGGTGTTTCCATCTTTCCTTCCAAATTGAGGTTTCAGATCGATTTGTGCAATTTCAAGTGAAGATCAAATTGTAGATATGTGGATTATGTGAAGAGACAAGAGGTCTGAATGGCCTCAGAGGTTGAACAGTGGAGTTTTTCCCTTGCACAGTGAGGCAAATCACAAAGACTTGTGCATTCACTATGGCAGTCTCAATCTGACAATTGATATATGTGCTCTGCAGGCCACAAAGAACACACAAGAGCGAAGTGGCCGGCTTGAGAATTTGTGCTGGAGGATATGGCACATGACACGGAAGAAGAAGGAGGTGGGCTTAAGTTCTCTCCATTGCTGTTTCATTACAAAACTCCATTGTGAAGTACAGCTGTGATTTTAGTACTGTTGGGTCCCCTTGGAATGCAGATTCAGTGGGATGATGCCCGTCAATTGGCACACCATCAAATGGAGCGAGAGAATGGTCATAAAGCAGCCACTGATGACATTTCTGAGGAGATGTCAGAAGGAGAATCGAAATATGAAAACCCAAGTGGTCGTAGTGACAGTTCTGGCTGCCCGATAGCAGCTGAAGTTCATGAAGAGAGCCAGGTGCAGACTAAACAGAGACGTCTGTACCTGGTTTTGATCAGGTAACCTTCCCTTTGATGTCCAAATGGCTCTTTTCTACTTGTCAGAAATGTGGTCACAACCACAGATATCTTCAGGCTTCATGTTAGGACACATCACACAAGCAGTCATCCCTTCATTTGGCCTTGATTGAGCATGGCATTGTTTTGAGTACTGCACCTTCTGTGTGGGTGCAGCCTCCATGGTTTAGTACGTGGAGATGACATGGAGCTTGGCCGAGACTCTGACACAGGGGGACAGGTTTGGTTCTGACCTGAAAAATTGTTGTGCAGTTTCCCAGTATACTATTGTGCAAGATTCCACTGTGAGGTGCCTTTCTGAAAAGTAGATATTCTGGCAAGAGTACAAATTTGATTACTCCGAGTGGCTTAACATGCCCCCAAGTTCAAAATGAAACTCGCAATATGTTTGACAAGAAGCTGTACCTGTAGAAGGCTAATCATGGAAAGCATTTCCTCCTCATGCTCTCCATTGCCATCTGCAATGTTTCTGTCCATCTGTCTGTCTGTCTGTCTGTCTGTAGAAGCACACAGCAAATAAAAGTTACATTCAGTATTTTTCTTGAAGTCCAAGGAGAAGTCTGGTGTATTTCAGGTGAAGTATGTTGTGGAGTTTGCAAGGGCCTTGGCTATGATGCCAGAAGTGTACCGTGTGGATCTCTTAACTCGCCAAATATGTTCTCCGGATGTGGATTCAAGCTATGGGGAGCCAACTGAGATGTTGACATCAGGCACATATGATGGTGGCCAAGAACTTGGGGAGAGCAGTGGTGCTTATATCATTCGCATTCCTTGTGGACCCAGGTAGTTACCTTCTGAATGTTTTAGAACTTTCATTTCAGACTCTCATCAATTTTCCTGTGCTTTGTCTGATATCTATTCCTACTACAAAATCATTACAACCCTCACCTCTATTGCTCATACAGGGATAAATATATCCGGAAGGAGCTCTTATGGCCCTACACTCAGGAGTTTTCTGATGGGGCACTAGCACACATACTCATCATGGCAAAAGCTCTAGGAGAGCAACTATCTGGTGGGGAGCCAGTCTGGCCACATGTGATACATGGGCACTATGCTGATGCTGGTAACATTGCAGCCTTACTTTCTGGTGCCCTAAATGTTCCCATGGTCCTGACGGGTCACTCCCTTGGTCGCAGCAAGCTTGAACAATTGCTCAAGCAGGGACGGCAATCAAAAGAGGACATAAATGCAACCTACAAAATCATGAGGCGTATTGAGGCTGAAGAAATCTCACTGGATACCACAGAGTTAGTAATTACAAGCACTAAGCAAGAGATTGAACAGCAATGGGGCCTGTACGATGGATTTGATGTCAAGCTGGAGAAGGTGCTCAGGGCTCGTATGCAGCGTGATGTGAGCTGCCATGGGCGCTTTATGCCTCGAATGTCAGTAAGTGTCAGCTCTGACATTGTGTAGGTTATGGCTTCTTTATCTTTTTAGTCTGCAGATATAGCTAGTAGATTGCACTCGATTCTTGTGACCATGCAATTGAGTGATAAAATTCTGCAGCAAGAAGAAACAAATTGCATGGTCACAAGAATTGAGTTTCCTCTTGCTGCAGAATTTTACTGCTTAACTGTGTGTGACAAAGACTGGAAAAGATCCTATGTATTTATCTTATTCTCTATTTCAGAATGTGAGGGGCGATCCTTCATCTGAGGTTGCTTTGTACTTAAAAGAGAATGTATTGCAGGTGATACCTCCAGGCATGGATTTCAGCAATGTTGTAGTGCAAGATGCCAGCGATATGGTTGAAAGTGAAATTGACATGGCCCCAGTAGCAAACCCAGACACCTCAGTGGTCATCCCTCCCTCACCCAATGCAACTCCACCTATCTGGGATGAGGTACCTATCAAGTTCTCCAGTGACCAGAGAAGAGACAGGGAGGGCATCCAAAGTATGAGTATGACTTAAGTACTAAGATAGAAACAGATTGATTTTATCCTGTCAGTTCCTTCAACTCATGTGCCTTTGGTTTCATAATGCTGGGTTGGGGTGGGGACAGATAATGCGCTTCTTAACAAATCCTCACAAGCCCATGATATTAGCACTGGCACGTCCTGATCCCAAGAAGAACATTACCACTTTGTTGAGGGCATTTGGGGAGTGCCGGCCATTGCGCGAGCTAGCAAACCTTGTAACAAACTATCTCTCTATTTTATGTTCTATCAAGTATTTCTCTCAAATATGTCTTTGTTACAGTTCCTGCTACATTTTCTGCATCAAGAGCTCTTCTTGAAACTTTGTTTCAGTGCAGACACTCATAATGGGAAACCGAGATGATATAGATGAAATGGCAGGGGGCAGTGGTACTGTACTCACCATGGCCCTGAAGCTAATTGATAAATATGACCTCTATGGTCAAGTGGCCTATCCAAAGCATCACAAGCAGTGTGATGTGCCTGATATCTATCGGCTTGCAGCTAAAACCAAGGTAAATGCAGTTCAGAGAGGAGCTTAACACGTGACTTGGATGGTGCAAGCAAGTTTCACTAGTCTTTTATTTCTCTGCAGCATTAGTGGATGTGACTTGGAGACTCTAAGATCATATATGTTTGTGTTTCCAGCTTAATTGATTACTTCAAGATTAATTTTCAACACAAACTTGCTGCTCTCTTGGTAACCATCAGCACACATACTCCCATGGCTGGTGGGTAACAATCTTACCTTGTGCCCATCATAGCAAACTGTTGCTGTGGAGCATAGAGACGAGCATCCTTGATGTTACGGAGCAGATTGTTGTTTGTAGAACTGCCATATTCTTGACCCTTCCCAGGGGTTGACCTGCAGGGGGTATTCATCAATCCAGCACTTGTCGAACCATTTGGCCTGACTCTCATTGAGGTATAAAGTGGCACTTTGTGCCTCACCCCTGCTTTTATAATCCTGACATCACATGACCCTTTCCTTTATTGTTTCCCATGAGTCATCTGACCAATCTTATTACCTTGATTGATATTGGACCTAATTTTTGGGCCTTTGTTTCTTCTCTTGGGCTTCTGGTCAGGGATCATGACCCTATTCTTTTGATTACTCCTTGGATTCTTCTTCAGAATTTGTTGATCATTCTCAAAGGCCTTTTCTTAGGATATCACTTTACTCTTAGTAATCGTTGCTTAATGTTTCAGGACATCTTCAGCGTTTTTTTGTGACTCTTAGGATTTTCTTTTTGATTTTTCACTTGCTTTGCTTTGACCACTTCGTAGATCATCCTTGTTTGCTTGGTGCGGGTTGTTGCCAGGCTACTGTCTCACTTCTGATGTACTGGTTCATTCTTTTAGTAATGTGATGGGGCTGTTTCACCTCCTCCCATTTGGGGTTTTCCCTCATTGAGGTGTATAAATGGCAGCATGATTTTAGACTGGAGGACTAAATAAGGATCCTGAATGGAGAAACCTGCATCTTAGGTCATTGACTAATTGATGAAGAGTGATGTCAAGCAGAATAGTAAGGCATCTTTTACTGGGACAGTAAAAGATGCCTCAGCACCATCTGACATGTGTCAAGAGTTGTTTGCATTTGCAAGTATTGATGTCATGGCAAGGATGTTGATTGTTGTAAGCAGGCTGCAGCACATGGATTGCCAATGGTCGCCACAAAGAATGGAGGCCCTGTCGACATCCATAGGGTACTGCTTTCACCATGTAGTTCCATCTGCAAACACAGAGTTCTTGCATTGTTATCATGAAAGCCATCTTTGCTTTGACATTCACTATCCATTATTTGTGACCTGGGATGCAGCTTCAATGTTGGTCTTAGTGGGTTGGTCCTGCTGAGACAATGGAACAATGAAGCGGCTGTGCAGGTGCTAAACAATGGACTACTAGTAGACCCACATGACTACCAAGGAATCTCAGCAGCTCTGCTGAAACTGGTTGCTGATCGCAGTCTCTGGAGTGAGTGCCGCAGAAATGGATTGAAGAATATCCACCTTTACTCTTGGCCTGAACACTGCCGCACATATCTAATGCGGATTGCTTTGTGTCAAACGCGGCGTTCCCAGTGGCACAGGGAGACAATTCTAAATGAAGGATTGGAACCTGACTCGCAACAGAACTCTCTTCGTGATGCCACCAACATCTCTCTACAGCTCTCTGTTGATGGAGAGAAGCTCTCACTTGGATCACTATCACTGTCCAGCCTTGAGGACTCCGAGAAAGGTCTTGGCAACTGTGACCTGGAAGATACACATAAAGAAAATGAAGAGAACAAGGAGGCAGTGGATGGGTCCAATGGCAGTCATTTGGAGTGCACTCTTTACAATGGAGTTAACCAAATGGATGGGCTTTTGGCCAGGAGCATACAGAATCTTCCTGCTAAAGTGCCATTCCTAATTAAAAAGCGAAAAAAGCTTATTGTGTTTGCTGTTGACAGCTATGACATGTTGACAGGGAAGCTAACCACAGCTCTTCTGCAGCTCATTCAAGGTGCATTAAATGCCATAAAGCGATCCAACACACGTTCTGTGGGATTCCTTATCTCAACTGCACTTACCGTGTCTAAGACATTATCAATGCTGAGTGAGAATGGAATCGCAGTTCAGGATTTTGATGCTCTCATCTGCGGAAGTGGGAGCCAGCTTCATTACCCTGCAGTTTCTGCAAGTAGAGAGGAGAATTATGACCTTCTTTACGACCACCATATTGACTATCGCTGGAACAAGGGTGGCATTCGCAAGACTATGCCTCGGTTAATGTTACCAGACGGAGAAGAAGTTCCCAGCAAAGGGGAGCGTGCTCTAGTGGAGGATGAGATGCAGTGCAACACACACCTCCTCACTTACCGTGTCACAAAGATGGAAATTGTGCATCACTTAACCCTCTCTCAAAGTTTACATGTGACATCTCTAGTAGTGGAACTGTGCCAAATACTGATTCTATGCTTCTTCCGCATTCACTTCTCACTTCCTCTTCACCCCAGGCTGAAATACCCTGGTGCAGGTTCTATAGCCTCATTAAGTGTTGAAGGTTGTCAGCCAGTTTGCACTGCACAGTCAAGTAGACACTGATTTTGTTGTCCATTATATATTGATGTCTAGGTGAATGGCCAGCTTGCCTCACTGCCTTTTGTTGATAATTGTCACTAGATCACTAATCAAGTTACAGGTTTCTGAGAAATTTCTATTAAGCTGTTGTTCTATTGTCCATCTGAGCTACACTTAAATTCTGACCTCCAATTCTATTGGGTGCATTTGTGGTTAGTTGGCATAGGAATTCTAAACTGGTAATGAAATGATTGCTACTGTGTATCCATATGGGAGTGTAGGCACCAACAATCTGTGAGCTGAGACAGCGGCTGCGAATGCGTGGTCTACGATGTAATGTTGTATACTGCCAGAATGCAACAAAACTCCACGTGCTGCCCTTGTTTGCATCACGTTGTCAGGCCCTGAGGTAGGCACCACAACTATATTAAAAAGAAAATGTTGATGGAGGCGATGGTCATCTGCAATGCAAATGGAACAATATATGTCACACAATTGCAGCAATAGAAAGAGATAGTTTTGACAAAATAGTGCACATTCTGGATGCAGGTACTTGTTTGTGCAGTGGGGACTGGACATCATGAACATGTACATGATTGTTGGAGAGACTGGAGACACTGACTATGAGCAATTACTAGGAGGGATGCACAAGACTGTCATTGTCAAAGATTTTGTTGGGGGGAGCTCAGAGGCCAAACTTCGAGCTTGTGGGAAATACCATAGGGGAGAATCAGCACTTTCAGACAGCCCCAACATTTTGACTGCAGAGACATCAACATGTGATTCCATACTGGATACCTTGCAAAAATTAGGCTTCAAAGCGTGAGTCCATCATCCCCATCCCCTCCTTCCTCATGTGCGCAATGCACCAACAAAGTAAGAGTGTTGATGTGAAGCAGCAGCAGCAGCAGCACAGAGACTAAAGACTTCAAAATGGTTTAGGATTGTTGCATTAATCATTGTGTAGAATTCTACCTCAATTGTTTCAGAAGGGAAGAATAGACTCGAAGTTGCTAAAGCAATGTAGTCAATCACCTTCTTGATTCTTTCATTCAGTCTGTTTATGTCTGTCTGTCTGTCTGTGCATTCCTGAGGCACTCACGTTTGTGTGTACTTCCAAGCTTTTTAGCATCCTTTCAGGCTAAGGAAGGAAGTCCAGACTGGCATCCTTGGGAAACAAGCATCAATTGGTGGTTCTTCTGCTGCTTATTAGTGATTTTCCTTAGTGGGAAGATGATTCTGATGATCACAGGAGGCATGGAAATGAAGAAGTGAAATGGTATGGAAAGAAGAGTGGGCAGAAGAGAGAGACTTCAAAAGGAAGCAGGGTTCTGTTAGGTTATGTCAGACGGCAACATACCTGTACAACAAGAAGTTCCACAGAAACAAGACTGTGACTTTTTACTGGCTATTGCTCCTCCTGCATAACCACTGCCATAGCTATAAGTGAGTTCCTCTCCCTCACTAATGTCTCGGCGTGCAAAGAATGCAAGCTTGGGAATCAAAGAACCTGCTGCACGAACCAAGCAGGGCAACAAGTTACCCCCGTCGCAAGCATGATTAATGAAGCGGGCTACGTTCCCTACCCTCGTGGCATCTATGTTCAATCGTACACATGCCTGTTTTGATGGCAAGAATTCTCTCAACACTAACAAAGCTGACCCACACCTCCTCCTCCTCTTCTTCTTGTGCAAAAGCTTGAGTTCATTCCCCGCTTCTTCCACTATATCATACACTTTCTGTCGCTGCTGAGCTTCTCTTGTTGTCAACAGTTCACCTGAATGCCACCAAAAACGATCAAAAAATCATTGAATATGTCACCTCAGACCTTAATAGCCTGGAATGGCCTCACCCTTGCCCTGTTATGTTGAGTGCGTCACCTAGTGTACCCTAATAATGGGCTTGCTGTTGTGTTACCCAACATAATGGGCAGAGGCTTGACCATATTCCATAGTACATAACTAGCACAAACCTCTATTTTGGAAAAAAAACCCATTAACGTTCCTACAACTGACAATCAGCAATTTTATGCCAAACTATGTAATCTATTTTAGAAAAAACCGTCCAGCAGTCCCAAATTGAATATTCCAGTTTTCCAACAGTCAAAGAATAACTACATACAGAGAGAGTAGCTTACAATTCGAATCTATAGCAATGATCTAGTGGCTGGGATCAGTGGACTAAGTAAGTAAGTCCCATAAGTTGCAAGTTCGATTCTCAAAGATTTGGAAGAAATCCCACTACAATTTTTCTATTCTTCAGCCAAACCTTTTGAGGATTATTTAAGACCAAACATCAGTTGCATTGGATATGATATGCAAAAGTCTGTGGAGAATTATTGAACATGGAACATCAATCGCACAAGTATGGTATGCAAAAGTCTGTTGGTGATT
>Ga0209208_10011197_pt1 | contig 11512 bp, 8 predicted proteins | sample S1TSphfallax_3_FD_187694 | JGI IMG/M metagenome (GOLD analysis project Ga0209208, IMG submission 187694) | Host-associated microbial communities from peat moss isolated from Minnesota, USA - S1T2_Fd - Sphagnum fallax MG (SPAdes) (version 2) | ecosystem: Host-associated > Plants > Peat moss >...
GCCTCATTTCAATTGCTATGCAACCCTAACCATGTATTCAAGGGGTTATGCAATTGTACCCTCATCCTTTGTATGTAGGATTCCATGTTGCAAGTAAGAGTGAGCACTTTAATATTCTACTCAATACAATTACATTGTCTTGGTCAAGAATGGGTGAACTTGTGAGGAGTTTAATCACATTGATCTTAAATCAATGCAATCCTCAATTTTTTACATGAGGTTTTATAGCTTAGAAGATGGCGTAGACAACAACTATAACTATATTGATCAATAAAAATTGTAACAATAACATTCTCAACTTTTTAATTATCCATGTTGCAATCGACCTTAGTGAAAATCATATTAGAGGATATGGATGAATTCTAAACAAAAGTGGATTTATTGTGAACTTTTCAAATTTTAATGACATTGCTTATGTCACATATACAAATTTACATGTGGATTAAAAACAATATGACATAGTAGTGTCAAAATAAAAATTAAAAAACAAACCATCATCAAATGAAAGTTTAAAAATAACATGCAATAATTTTTTTTGATACAAACCATTCCAATTTTCAACTTTTAGTTTAACAATAAAATGACCTTAATTTCATCATTTTGATAATTCATCTCACATTCAGAAACTTTACACTTTTACATGGATTTTTTGACCAATCATAAAACTAATGGTATTTATAAATTAATTATCAATATTTTGACCAAAAGCATAAGGGAATGCAAATTGGATAAATAGTTTGTTTACTTTTATGATGGTAGAATTTTTAATATTTGTAGATTTAAAATTTTCACATATCAACTTTGAATCACATAACCATGGTTTTACCCTTCCCAATTTCGAGATCCAAAACCCAACTAATATTCAAATGAATGGTTGCAAATCAAACTAACAATTTGACCCATAACCATTAAAATGCCCAAATCACCTTTAATCAATCAAAGTATGTGATGCACCACTAGAACATTATTTTTAAAGGCTACAACTTCTTTTTTTTAATATCTTGAATTAAAATCCATATGAAGTAGTGGGACTCATAACTTGAAAAATATTTCAACTCCCACTTTTGAGTCCATGAGGAATTTGCCTCACTTCAACTTGTAGTCTTTGCAACCATGTACATAGTGTACTATAAGGAAAAAAACAATGACTTTTTTCCCCGACTTCATGATATTTGGTTTTGTTTTGTGAATGTGAGTTGCCCATGGTCCATCCATACATAATTTCGGTTACAATTTGCAATAACCACTTATTGTGGAGGGAAAATCTTAAAATTTTGAAATTTGTGATTTAAACTACTAAATTAACAATTTTCTAAATATTTTTTAGGTTAAGAGAGGTAGTTTTTAGGATGGTAACCCCTTGAGGAATCATTAAAAGTTCAGTGACGAGTACCAATGAATTCTTAGGTTGGCACTACCACTACCAATATGCCTTCAATACCTTTTTAGGAAGAGTTGTGTGACCTTTTGGTAACAATATTAAACTTGATTTTTTTCTTGCATTATAGGATCTACATTGGAGAAATGTTTTGGATAAGTCTTAGTTGGTTCTCATAGTTCCTTTGGTTTCAAAAAATCTCTTACCCCCAAAAATCAAAGTGTTATGTGTTTCTACTTACTTCAACAATGATGGTTTTTTAATGGATTGTTACTTGTTTTTGCAAAACACGTTTGTTCATCAACAATGTTTTGATCTACTTAGTTTGGATTCTTGAAAGGATTAAAAACAATAGGCTAGTCTTTTGTAGAAGAATGAAATTGTGAATTGTCAAGAATTGAAAATTTTGTGAATATCTTTCATAGCCTACCAAATTAATTTTAGCCTAGTAATTAAAATGGTTTTTTAATAGTTATAATGTTTTTCAAGTTTGATGATTGAATGTTTCTGATAAATAAATAAATGTAATTTTTTAAGAATTTCATAAATTATAAATTAATAAATTCAAATATTTGTTTTAATCTATGTGCACAATAATTTGAATATTTAAAAAATGAACCCTAGATTGATATATTTTGGGTTACCCTAGAGTGATTACAACGCTTGAGCTCTTGAAAATGGTTTTAGTTGCACCTAGGAGAGTTCATATGGAGATCCTCTCATTAAGGTAAAATCATGGTTAGGTGGTTCACTTTTGAAAATATTGTATTAACTCAATTCTTTACAAATAAAATAATTATCAAACTATAAATCTTATAATTATCTCCTATGATTTTGGTTGAAAATATTGAGATGTCACTTTATAGATATCACTAAACATGCGATTGGTCCAAAAGAACTGTGTGAGCTTGAAAATTTCAATGTGAAATGAATTATAAATGATAAAAATAATAGCAAATTAATATTTAAAGAATCATAATTTGTTGAATTGGGAAAGTTTCAATGCATTTTACTTTTCAATTCATTATTTAATGGTGACTTACTTTTTAATTATATATTTTGACACTATTATGACATACTTTTTGAGTCCACATTTTTTTTTAATGTATGCATGAAAAATGTGATGAACACATCATTTCAAAAGTCCACTATTAATTCATTATGTTTTTAGAATTTGTCCTAATAATTTCAATAAACCCAATATCTTCACCACCTTGGTTCACCATAATTCACCAATATTGGATTTTCAGAAAATGTTTGATTCAGGAATGAGGGTTTTTTTTTGGGTGTTATTCTCCTTGTTCTCAATGTGTTCTCATCATGTTTTCATAGGTTCCCAAAAGAATCCTAAAGTTCTCAAGTTGTTCCCACAAGAAGAAGTTCCCAATAGCACCTCATAGTGTTATCTCCACCCATATATGGTTTGCCCAAAGTTCAACTCCCACCATGTATATAAACTAGAAAGGGTGAGAGAGGGGTGGGGGAAAGGGGGGGGGCTTCTATTGAGGAGTGTCCCCCCAAAAACCATTGGTGATGGGCAATCAATTAATATGCTATCACATTATATATAGTCCATGAACTAATTAATATGCTATGAAATGATAACCCATGAACTAATTAATATGATATAACATGATAACCCATGAACTAATTAATATGCTATGACATGATAACCCATAAACTAATTAATATGATATAACATGATAACCCATGAACTAATTAATATGCTATGACATGATAACCCATGAACTAATTTAATATGCAATCACATTATAACCAACCCATGGACTAATTCATATGCTATCACACAATAACCAACCCATGGACTAATTCATATGCTATCACACTATAACCAAACCCATGGACTAATTCATATGCTATCACACTATAACTAACCCATGGACTAATTCATATGCTATCACACTATAACGAACCCATGGACTAATTCATATGCTATCACACTATAACGAACCCATGGACTAATTCATATGCTATCACACTATAACTAACCCATGGACTAATAATTCATATGCTATCACACTATAACCAACCCATGGACTAATAATTCATATTCTATCACACTATAACCAACCCATGGACAAATAATTCATATGCTATCACATTATAACCCATGAAGTAATTTAACATGGTATCACATTATAACATGCCTAGGCTTAATGGATGCTATGATTCTTGGAGACAGGGATTTTTGGTATGTCAAGCTGCTGCTGCTCCCCATAGTACAATCAAAACAGGAGGACCCCACTAAAAATTGCTAGTTTGAAAACACCATCAATTAGGCAAGAGGACCCCACTAAAGTGTTAGTTTTCAAAACAAGAAAGCATCAAACCTGACATCATATTGGACATAGTACCTCTTTCATTTGGCAACAACACCCACTCTCTCTCTCTCTCTCTCTCTCTCTCTTCCCCCCAGAGCATTTTGTGGCCAGCTTCTTCTGGGCTTCTTTCAGGTTTAGCCTATAGTTCACCATGACTAGAACCCTAGTTACCAGGCTTAGGGGGGAAATGGGTACAAGTGTATCATGTGGTGGAAGGTTTGTAAGGGGTAGTAGGGTAACCGCCGAGGCTATGGGCATTATTGGGTTTAGAGTTTAAACCCTAAACCCTAAATTATGGTGGCTCATGCAATTTCTCAAGGTGTTTCATGTATTATGGGAACGTTCTAAGTGCCTTGCCTTGTGAGCAATTTGGGCGAGCCTAGTAGGGCAAGCATGAATTTTATGAATGGGCCCCCAAAACTTGCACAATAATGGCCTATGGTACCTAGTAGTAAGTAGCATGCTTCACATATAACATAAGAGTTTTAATTGAATTTCACAAATGGGCACCTGGATTTTGAGCAAATGGTTAGGTCACGTAAACCCAAGAAAATCAAATCTGTTCATTGTGCCTTGTAAGTGACTATAAAATGAGGCAACAAAAGGCCCATGAAAACCATGATGTACATGTTCATAAACCATCCAAAGTTCTAGGTTTGTTCTTTCACCGCAAGACCATCTTTCGAGGATAGGTTGCATGTGCATGTATATGTAGCTATTAAGGAATGTTGCTTCTTTGTTGTGTTAAGATTCCTTGTAAGAGTATATAGTAGCTTAAGGGATTTTGGCCCCATACATAATAGGCTTATTTTTGTATGAGGATTTTTGAAAGATGATATTTTTTGCTTGTGTTGAAACTTTGAGATTAGTGATTAGAGAGTGATAAATTATGATAATCTTGGTTAAAGTTCCATGCATATATGAAACTAAGAATCTTGTGCTAGATTTTAGGTTCAACTTCCGACAGACACTTTTTTTTCTTACTTGGTTCTTACTAGCTGGGCTTGGAATTGGTGGCTAGGTATAAGTTAACCCTAGTTCCAGGCATTTTCTTCAAAAATAGTGTCTTTTTTTATTCTAGTCAAAACAAATATGTCACTTCATCAATTAGAGCTTCTAGTCAAATTGTTCGAATTCTTCATCAAAAACGACAAAGTCATCAACTTGGATGCTTTGAAAAGTCATGATTTTTTATCGTGTTAACATGTCATTTAAATGGTCAAGAATCACTTTGTCAATTTGATTTTCAATCATTTCAATGGCCATAACTTATGTTATAGATAATTATTTTGGGAATCTAACTGGATTGAAACATGCTAATAGGAGTCAAGGTTGCCTCCTTGAGTGACTATTTAGAGAGTAATTGGTTTGTTTGTTAGGATGATGTGACACACTAGGATTCGTTACAAAAGGCTATGGATACAAAAATCGATAATTTCTACAACGGTCAAAAATAATCGTGACAAAAAGAATGGTCAAAATATATTATTACGTAAAAGCATGTATAATTATTATGCATGTTTGTTTCATTTAAAGACATTTCAAGTCTTTTATGAAAATGGAAAAATAGTTAAAAACATTGGTTATAGTGCTTTTATAAATGACTTTGGTTATTAAATATTTAATGTACCCCTAGTTTTGTCAAGTGGTATCAATAGAAAAAAACTCTATTGATTCTTCATTTTCTATCAAAATGCAAACCGAAAGCATGGTCTTTAGTTCCTAGCAAACAAAAAGGTGAGAGAATTTGGAAACAAAATAAGAATGCATTTTTAATTTGAGCTTGCAATCATGTTTAACTACACAAACCAAGAAAAGAATGTGATTTTAATGAAGTTTGGAATTAAAATGATGCATGGACAAGCCATAAACTAACATGAATTCATAAAACTCATCACAACTTGCACAACCTGAACACAAGAAGAATCATCATTCTTTGCATTATAGTTTATTAACTTCCTATGAAGGTTACATCAAAATGAATTTTTTTCTTAAGACTTTCAAACATGAGTCTTAAAATTACCCAAGTTATGGGTGCCCCCATTTTGGGGGCTTGTCACTTTTTCATTTCACCTTTGATGGGAAAAACTTAGGGGAAAAGTCTTACCTTTGAAAATAATTTTCTAAGGATGTGTTGAACTTTTCAATCACATCTAATTTGACCCTTCTTTTCGTTGATTGAGTGGTCAACAAGGTGAAAGCATAATTAAGGGACTACATGAGAAATCATAATCATAGTTTTTTAAAATGTTAAATGAATTTAAATTGTAAAGCCATATTCAACATTAATATTGTCAATTTTTTAATTTTTTATGTTGCAATAGAATTTAGTAAGAATCATATTGAATTTTTATTTTTTTTTAATTTCAAATAAACTCACAATAAACTTTTAAAATGTTGAAACTATGTTTGTCATGCTTAAAATACAAAAAAATGTGCACTTAAAAAAATGTCATAATCATGTGACAATAAAAATTTAAAAATAAAATGCATTGAAACTTTCCAAGTACAAAAAAAATTGATTTAAAAATTCTTATTTCTCATGAATTTTGTCATTTTGTAATCTTTTGTAATCCCTTTCACATTGAAGCTTTCAAGACTTCACATGAATTTGTTTGATGAGCCACATGTTTAATGATATTTATAGAATGATCTACAAATTATTTTGACCAAAAGCATACGGGATAATTTATTAATTTAATATTTATCATAATTACAATAATTTCAACTAGTGTAAGATATAGATTGCCAATCTCCCATCCCCATATCCCCCAATTACTTCCCTTCCCTCATTCCCATTGCCCTTTCTTTCACAAGAGGTGCCATCATTAGCATCAGTAGTTTGTATGAAAGATCCATTAATCACAACTAGATTGCTCGTCTTATGGCATAGGGTAGACATGGAGATGGACATTATATGTGGGCTTCTCAATAGCTATGCCAATTTAACATGTTTGATGGCAAAGGCCACCTACAAGCACTATGACATACACAAGCTACCTATGGTTTCAACTTTCAACTTGCCTCACGACCCATGTGAGATTACACTAATGTCAAACTACTTTGTATATCACATATGTATATTACATTGAAATCGATGAAACCACATAACATAGTTTACCTCGATCACACTTGTAAGTTGTGTCTTGAGCCAAAACTTATGTAAAAACTAAACCCCCACAAAGCACTCCACGGATACTTAAACAGTGCTCATTAGGGTGGGAGATGGGTATTTATCATCTTCCTTAGAGCAAAGGCCAAGTGGCCTGGTCATGTCCCAAGCAAAACATTGAAGTGCACAGATTAAAACTAATACAAATATTGAATCATAAATTGTATTGTACGGGTTGTCTACTACTACTACTACTACTATTACTACTGTATCATGGCATGTGACACTTCCACTTGGTGGCCCTTCTTACATACATTAACCAATCTTCGACTGCACAACTTCAGACTTCCAAAAGCATCATCACAGACAATTTTTATTTTTTTTTAAAAATTTCTTCCATGTTCATATGATTTTCCCGCATATCAATGCAGATCTTGACTACCACATGTCACAAGAGATCTGCAAGCATGCAACTCCCCCCCCACTTCCCTCCTTCCCCTTGCACCCAACACTTCCTTCCTCTTGATCAAGTGATTATATATATATATACATATATAAAAGGGGGATTCAGTGTTCTCCCTGACTTTTTACAGTCACATGAGATCCTACTACTTCAGATATACGAACACATTATATTATAGAAGAAGAAGAAGGAAGAAGAAGAAGAAGAGCAACCAGAGCCTGCCTCCTCCAGGGTGTCTTGATAGTTTTATCTGGCAATATTTTGAATGGTGGATTATGATCAGATCCACTGCACTGCAAGTCTAGTTGTGCTGCAAGAGTCGTGTGTGGGTGTGTGTTTTCTGCAAGAGTGTGTGTGTGTGTGTGTGTGTGTGTTCTTCTTCACATGTTTATTGTTGTTCATTGTCGATTACAATCAGTCCGCCAAACTTCAACTTTCAAAAGCTTTTATTTCTTTCCATAAATTGGCTGCTGCTGCAGCACCCAATTTCTTCTTCTTCTTCTTCTTCTTACTGCTTCGTACATCCCTTCTTACATCCTCCCATCTGTAACGGGTTTGAATTCTCATCAAAGTCTACTACACATCAAGAATCTTATCTCCAACCTGACAGATCTCCATGAATGTTTTTTTTCCCAATAAACAAAAGCCAAATCAAGCCAAGCCCAACCCAAAGCCAAAAGCCAAAAGCCAAGCAAAGGAAATTTTATGCATATACTGTAGCCTCTAGTGTCACCTTCCATATTGACAAAAATGAATAAATGAATTTTTTATTTTATTTATTTTCCCAAAATTGATTCATTTTTTTTATTATAAAAATTTTAAACCAAAAATTTCATGATCTACAGTTTGACTACTAGATAGTGTCATATGAATTTAATGAAAATTATTCAAATCATAAAACCTGCAAAATAATTATGATGATTTTCAACATGTCAGTTTCATATTTTTTTTCACAATTTTTTTTTTCATATATATATTTAAAGGATTATTTAATCACAAAACTAACTGACCTTAGTCAAAATAATTGCATTCTAAACCATCATGTGTCACACCCGGGCTTCTTTAGTTTTCACTTGATATGAAAAACTTTGATGAAACAAATATTTGGTTCCATTGTAACAATCACTAACGTTTTTTTTTTTACTTGCACAATTAAAAAGGTTAGTACATTGTATTGTTAGAGTTGTGGGTGAGTTCCCATGCCCCATCCTCACTCCCTCTCCATTCATGCCATGTCCATAATGTGCCTTTGGTCTTTCAATTCATATGGCACATTAGTAAGGTTACCCATTTCTAATCTCATCTTCATTTAACTAGTCATATTAAAATCTTCCCTCCTCGTTTTCAATAGTTGAACAACTTTCTCAAAGTCCCCTTCCATATTTTCAACTCTAAAGATAAAGTTTTGAAGTTTTTGTTTGTTACAAAGTGATTTATTTTGAAGGTTGCCAAGAGAGGTCATGTGTTGTGCATAAGAGAGTGGAGTTCAAAATTATGACTAATGCATTAAAATATGAGACTTTATGCATCAAATCATATCATCTTCAAAATGCTCTTGTTTAAGAGAAACTTATCATAAACCATATCTTGTTTATTAGTTACATTTTATATTAGATATAGTTTCAAATACATTCCAATGTTTTATTGATTGCTCAACTTAATCGTTTGGTTTTATTGCATCTAGATACAACCAATGAAAAAAAAATTGTAAACACATTCATCATTTTTAGTATTTACAAGTGCAAATTGTGATGGTTATCACGATCAACATAACTTCTTACAATGGCTACAACAACTAATGAAACTAATGTGATGAAATCCCATGTTCCATAATGCTCAAATGAAGCACAATGTGTATGACATTTTTTAATTGTTTATTGGATTTAAACTTGAAAGTAATCCAACTCAAGTGTACTTGTGATGTTAATATGAATTCAATCCACTTCATTAAAATGTTGAAACACTTCTAATTTAGAATTGGTTTTTAAACCTGAGGAAGTTTGGCCCCAATTTCACTAGGATAATGCATTAATTGAGGGAAATTATCAAAGTGGACAATTCATGGGTAAATTTAATGAAGTTCAACAATGAAAGGACTTTAGGATGATTGAAGTTAACCCATTTGCATTAAGGGAGTTGGACAATTTTATGTTCAAGGAAATGATAGAATGGGTGACCTTTAGGAAAGAAAATGATGAATTTGAAAAAGTGGGACAATAGATAAACCTAGGAAAATTGAAATTGGTTTTACTCTTTAGAGAAATGGATTAATGGTGAATTTGAGGAATGCCACAAACTTAGCCTTGGGCTTGAGACCAATGTTAAGGCAAAAACAGGAAAATGAATTGAAGATAGGGTTGAGACATGGTGAGGAACAAACGCTTATCCAAATGAAGATGAGAGTGTTTCGGAATAAGGAAGTATTCTCAAGTTGCATTCCCAATTTGAAAATTAGGATTCCCACAAAGTTTTGAATCTTTGGGTCAATGTTTGGAAAAGAATACTTTCCAAATCAAATGACTGTTGGTTCGTTGAAATGATCTTGAAGAGGTATATAACATAATCAACTGTTGTTCCCCAAAAAAGAAATATGAAACTTTATGGTCATTTGAAAAACCAAGACATAAATTGTTAAATTTGTCTTAATCATTTAAATGTCAATTTGGAAGGCACATGACATTCAATTGTAGGTTTTGACACAACATTGGAGAACTTTTGAGAACAACCATAAGATGGTGTATTCTCATGTTCAACTTGGTTATATTCAAAGAACAAATGTCTTTCTTTATCAATGATTTTCCATTGCATGCCATTCATAACTTTGTCTCAATTGTGTAATTATATTTATTTAGAAAAAATCCATGTGGATGGCTAGACCTACCAAATAAATCTAGTTGTCCACTAAGTTGGTAAGAGTATGGCATTCACCATTGAGTGAGTTTGATTTTCAAAATGTTTGGATATGTTTGCAACTTTAGAACAATTTTTTCCTTAACTTTATTAAAATTTTATTCCAACTTTCATAAAGCTTATAACTTATACATCAATACATCAACACTTCTTCCTAATTAGGTTGTAACTTGTGTGACATATTGTCAAGGAGTAGGACAACATATTCATCTTGATTATTGTAATCATGAAAGTTATTATAGAAATTGTGAAATTTTGTAGGGTTCATTTATGTTATTAGGCTTGCCACTTTATTTTAACAATTGCTTAGATTTGTAAATAATATGGCTTCAAACGAAATGACATTGAATTACGTCATAATTTAGTTTCACAATATTGAAGCTCAAAACACCGACATATTGTAATTGTCCCCAAGGTTGTTAATTAGTGTTGCCATCACTACAATTGAAATCAACACATTAAAAGATTATTCCTATTCTTTTCCAACTATGTTTCAACTACACATTGCACGCAAGGAATGTTTGAACACCACATCACAAGCAATTCATCATTTTAGATTACAATAAAATGTTTTTTAACTATGCCATATGTTGACATATTAGTCTATCTATTATTTTGAAATACTCAAAAAGGTAAGTTGAGCCCTTCAACTTCATGGATGAAATCACACATTAATGTACAAATTCTATCCACCTAGCTATTTGAAGTTGAAAATTGTTTTCAACTCAATTAGTAAGATTATCATCATACATGTGCCATGTGGCTATTGTGCTTGACTATGTTTCATGCTAGACTTGTTCTTGTTGATTTTTTTGCTTTGCAAAGAAAGATCATGAAAAAAAATTTGTAATTGAAAGTGACATTTTGGACTAAAATTATAGTTTATAAAAAAAGTTGTAAATGGGAGGATTCTTTCCTAGTTGCAAAATTGTAAAATGTGAAAACATTTTGATTTTAGGAAAGGACTTTGTGGGTTCTTTTAATTTTCTCATTGGGATGTAGTCAATCTAAAGACATGCAAAATAGATTACAAGGAGAATAATGCTTCTCATATGAAACTTGACCACGGTGAGCCCATGGCAAATTTGTGACCTAATTTTGCCTCAAAATTTCAGGAACCATTTTTTTTCAATCTATTTGTGCAATTGAAATGACTAAGAAATAAATGCATGTGTTTATTCATCCTAGTTATGTGAAGCTTTTTAGCACCTTAGTCCCAATGACAACAAGCTTGGCAAGCCTAATTAAATGCATGTCAAGGAAATGTGGAATAGGCCAACCAACTTCACTAGGGAATTGGGACCATG
>Ga0209208_10011198_pt1 | contig 11511 bp, 21 predicted proteins | sample S1TSphfallax_3_FD_187694 | JGI IMG/M metagenome (GOLD analysis project Ga0209208, IMG submission 187694) | Host-associated microbial communities from peat moss isolated from Minnesota, USA - S1T2_Fd - Sphagnum fallax MG (SPAdes) (version 2) | ecosystem: Host-associated > Plants > Peat moss >...
GGATTGAAGGGCAGATCGGGCTTGGCCTCGCCTTCCAGCTTCTTCTTCGGCTCATCGAACGTGATGAACACCTGGAGCTGGTCCTGCAGGATGCGCGCGGCATAGGCCACGGCGTCCACCGGAGATACCGCTCCGTTGGTTTCCACTTCCATGATCAGCTTGTCATAGTCGAGGCTCTGGCCCTGGCGGGTAGGCTCGACGCGATAGGCGACGCGCTTCACCGGGCTGTAGAGAGCGTCCACGGCGATGAGGCCGATGGGGGCGTCTTCCGGGCGGTTATGCTCGGAGGCCACATAGCCCTTGCCGTTCTGCACAGTGAACTCGATCCGCACCGACGCACCCTCATCGAGGGTCAGCAGCACGTGGCGACCATTGAGGATCTCGATATCCGACGGCGCTTCGATCTGGCTGGCGGTCACGGGGCCAGGACCCGTGGCGCGCAGTGTCATGCGCTTGGGGCCTTCCGAGTGCATCCGGAGGGCCAGTTGTTTGATGTTGAGGACGATATCCACGACGTCCTCGCGCACGCCCTCCAGGGAGGAGAATTCGTGCACAACGCCATCGATCTGAATGGCGGTCACGGCGGCGCCCTGTAGAGAAGACAGCAGAACACGGCGCAAGGAATTGCCCAGGGTAACGCCAAATCCGCGCTCAAGGGGCTCGGCGATGAGCCGGGCCCGGCGCGCGCCATCAGCGCCCGACTCGATCAGGGGCTTTTCGGGGCGGATCAGTTCATTCCAGTTACGTTCAATCACGGATGGATATCCCTCGGCGCGGGCTCGTCGGCCTCATAGCCGGGCCGGCGGTGGAAATGGGAGTTGAGAACTTTAAGACTAGACGCGACGCCGTTTGGGCGGACGGCATCCATTATGCGGCATGGGTGTCACGTCGCGGATGGTGGTGATGGTCATGCCCACCGATTGCAGGGCGCGCAGGGCGGACTCACGTCCAGACCCGGGGCCCGACACATTGACCTCCAGGGTGCGCACGCCATGCTCCTGAGCCTTCTTGCCCGCATCCTCCGCGGCCATCTGGGCGGCATAGGGCGTGGACTTGCGGGAACCCTTGAAACCCATGGTGCCGGCGCTGGACCAGGAGATCGCATTGCCCTGTGCGTCGGTGATGGTGATCATGGTGTTGTTGAACGAGGCGTTCACGTGCGCCACGCCCGAAGTGATGTTTTTACGTTCGCGCTTTTTAATGCGCGCCGGTTCCCTGGCCATGAGGCGCCCTTCTTACTTCTTCTTGCCGGCGATCGGCTTGGCTGGGCCCTTGCGGGTCCGAGCATTGGTGTGGGTGCGCTGACCGTGAACCGGCAGGCCCTTACGGTGGCGAAGGCCGCGATAGCAGGCGAGGTCCATGAGCCGCTTGATATTGACGGACGTGTCCCGGCGTAGATCACCTTCCACCATATAGTCGCGGTCGATGACTTCGCGGATCTGAATGACTTCCTGATCCGTTAATTGATTCACACGGCGCTCATCGGTGAGGCCGATCCGGTCGACAATTTGCCGCGCCTTGGCGGGGCCGATGCCGTGGATATACTGGAGGGCGATCACGACACGCTTGTTCGTGGGAATATTGACGCCTGCGATACGGGCCAAGCTAACAACTCTCCTAGGGGCGGCCTTAAAGCACAACGAAGCGCGACCGCGCCAGCCAACTTGGGGCCGGACGCCGATCACGCTTCATTCGCGGAGCGATCGTTTATAGGGATCACGCGTCTCACGTCAATGGTGGGGAGCGAAGATTATGCGGCCGCCTTCAGCGCCGCGTCGATATCAGCCGCCACCGCCTTGATTTCAGCCATGCCATCCACTTCGCACAGCTTTCCCTGGGCCTGATAGTAGGCAACCAGAGGGGCGGTGTCGCGATTATAGGCCGTGAGCCGAGTTTTGAAGGACTTGGGGTTGTCATCCGGACGATTGAATTCCTTGAATCGCCCCTCGATGCGCGTCAGCAGCGCCGCATCATCTACCTTCAGGCGTATCACCGAATCGATCCGGCGTCCGGCTTCCTTAAGCATGTGGTCGAGCGCTTCGGCCTGGGCCAAGGTACGGGGAAAGCCATCGAAGATCGCCCCGCCTGTTCCATCGAGATCCGCAAGACGGTCTTTGATCAGGCCCACCACCACATCGTCGGGCACCAGTTCCCCGCGCTTCATGATGCCCTCGACCCGCAGGCCGAGATCAGAGCGGCTTGCGATGGAGGCGCGCAGCATATCGCCGGTGGAGAGCTGAACCATCCCCCGGCTTTCCACCAGCCGCTTGGCCTGAGTCCCCTTCCCCGCCCCGGGCGGTCCGAAAAGGATTAGGTTCATGTCACCCCTTCCCTAATAACTTAAGGCCGCGCGCTTATAGGCGCGCGGTCCCCTCTGCGTGCGCCGCTTGATCCCTTTAAGCAGGATTCTGGCGATTCACTGAAAAATGTGGTGAATCTTTACCGGCGCCCGCCACGCAGTTTCGATTTCTTGATCAGCCCTTCGTACTGATGGGCGAGAAGTTGAGACTGAATCTGCGCCACCGTATCCATGGTCACCGAGACCACGATGAGGATCGACGTGCCCCCGAAAGCATAAGAGCCGCTGGACCCGGCCAGAAACTCCGGAACCAGGCAGACGATGGCGATATATACCGCGCCGATCAGGGTCAGGCGCGTCAGTACATAATCGATATATTCAGCGGTGCGACGCCCCGGCCGGATGCCCGGCAGATTGCCGCCGTACTTGCGCAGGTTCTCCGCCGTATCGTCGGGGTTGAACACCACCGAGGTGTAGAAAAAGCAGAAGAAGACGATCAAGACGCCATAGAGCACCATGAAGAGCGGCTTGCCGTGGGTGAGTTGGCTCACGGCCGTGGGCAGCCACTGCGCCCAGTCCGGCAATTTCGCGGTGGCCAAGAATCCCATGGCGGTGGCCGGCAGGAGCAGGATCGAGGAGGCGAAGATCGGCGGGATCACGCCCGCCACATTGATCTTGAGCGGCAGGAACGAGTTCTCGCCGCCCATCATCTTATTGCCCACCTGGCGCTTGGGGTAGACGATCAACAGGCGCCGCTGCGCCCGCTCCATGAAGACGATGAACAGGACGACGGCCACGGCGAGGATGATGAAGCCGAAGATCATCGCCGTCTTGGAGGGATCGAGCCTCGCCTCCTGCAGGAGGTCCCAGAGGCCCACGGGCAGTCGCGCGACGATGCCGGCGAAGATGATGAGAGAAATGCCGTTGCCGACGCCCCGGCTGGTCATCTGCTCTCCTAGCCACATCAGGAAGATCGTCCCGCCGGTCAGGGTAATCATGGTCGAGACGATGAAGAATATGCCCGGATTATCGACGATGCCGTGCGCGTTGGAGAGACCGACGGCGATGCCAAAGGACTGGAATAGCGCCAGGATGACCGTCAGATAGCGGGTATATTGATTGAGCTGCTTGCGCCCGGCCTCGCCGCCTTCCTTGCGCAGCTTCTCCCACGGCGGATAGGCCGAGCCGAGAAGCTGAACGATGATCGAGGCGGAGATATAGGGCATGACGTTAAGCGAAAAGATCGCCATGCGCTGCACGGCGCCGCCCGAGAACATGTTGAACATGCCCAATATGCCCTTGGACTGACCTTCAAAGGCTTGGGCGAAGGCGGCAATGTTGATGCCGGGGATCGGGATATAGGTTCCCAGGCGATAGATCAGCATGGCCATCAGGGTGAACCAGATGCGCTTGTGCAGCTCGGTCGCCTTCTGGAAGGCGCCGAAATTCATGTTGGCGGCGAGCTGCTCGGCGGCCGAAGCCATGCTTTATCCTACACTCTTGGGGGACATGGTCCCTGGAGGCCCTGACATAGGAGGCTTCTGACGCGGACGCGAGAGGCTCTTTAAGCTTCCGCTTCGGCTGCGGCCGGCGCAGGACGTGTCACGGTCAGCTTGCCGCCCGCCTTTTCCACGGCCTCCACCGCCGAGGCGGAGGCGGCATAGACGGTGATCTCGATCTTGGAGGTCAATTCGCCCTTGGCGAGCAGCTTGATGCCATCCTTGGCCCGGCGAATAACGCCCGCGGCGACCAGAACAGCGGCGTCAATGGGCGTCTTCGGGTCCAGCTTGCCGGCGGCGATGGCCTGTTCCAGGCGCCAGAAGTTCACCTCGGCGAAGTCGAGGGCGCGGGGGTTGTTGAAGCCACGCTTTGGCATCCGCATGTGAAGCGGCATCTGGCCGCCTTCGAACCCGGCGATGGCGACGCCGCTGCGCGCCTTCTGGCCCTTCACGCCGCGACCGGCGGTCTTGCCCTTGCCGGAGCCCGGGCCACGACCCACGCGCATGCGGCCCTTGGTGGAGCCTTCGCGGGGCGAGAGTTCATTGAGTTTGGTCATAAGCGCCTCTCCTTAAGAGATAAATCGCCGGGTAATGCCCGACTCGGCTGGATGAAATGTCGCCAGGGCGAAGCGCCCCGCGTGGTCTATTCGACGATTTCCACCATATGGGCCACCTTGGCGATCATGCCGCGGACCGATGGAGTGTCGTTCAGAACGGCGGTGCGCCCAATGCGGTTGAGGCCCAGGCCCACCAAAGTCGCACGCTGATCAAACTTGCGGCGAATCGGGCTGGCCGTCTGGCGAACAGTGAGTTTGGCCATGGCGTTTTTCCTTTAGGCTTCCGCGGTGTCGGGAAGCGCGCCGTCGCTGCGACGCTCGACGATATCGCTGACCTTTTTACCGCGCTTGGCGGCGACCTGGCGGGGCGAGGATTGCTCCTTCAGAGCCTCGAAGGTCGCGCGGATCATATTGTAGGGGTTGGACGAGCCGACCGACTTTGCCACCACGTCCTGGACGCCCAGGGTTTCCAGAATGGCGCGCATGGGACCGCCGGCGATGACGCCGGTGCCGGGAGGGGCGGCGCGCATCATGATCTTGCCCGCGCCCCAACGGCCCGCGCCGTCGTGGTGAAGGGTGCGCGACTCACGCAGAGGCACGCGGATCATCGACTTCTTGGCTTCTTCGGTGGCCTTGCGAATGGCCTCGGGCACTTCACGCGCCTTGCCATGGCCATAGCCGACACGGCCCTTCTGATCGCCCACCACCATCAAGGCGGCGAAGGAGAAGCGTCGGCCGCCCTTCACCGTGGCGGCCACGCGATTGATGTGCACCAGCTTCTCGACGATGTCGCCTTCGCCGCGCTCTTCGGGCTTGTTGCGGTCACGCCGATCGCGGCGCTCTCCGCCGCCACGCTGCTGTTCGCCACGGGCCATGGTTTTTCCTTAACCTCTTAAAAATTCAGGCCGGCTTCGCGCGCCGCGTCCGCCAGGGCCTTGATACGCCCATGATAGATGTAACCGCCGCGGTCGAACACGACATCCTTCAGGCCTTGTTCCAGGGCGCGCTGAGCCAGCAGGGCGCCCACCTTGGTCGCCGCTTCGCGGTCCGAGCCCTTTTCAATCACCGCCTCAAGCGAGGAGGCGGCCGCCAGGGTGACGCCACGCCGATCATCAATGATCTGGGCGTAGATGTTCTTGGACGAGCGGAAGACCGAAAGGCGCGGACGCCCGCCCGACACCGCCTTCAGACGGCGGCGCACGCGCTCGGCGCGCTTCTTCAATGAATCGCGGGGAGTGAGAGCCATGGCGCTACTTCTTCTTGCCTTCCTTGCGACGGACAACTTCGCCGCCATAGCGCACGCCCTTGCCCTTATAGGGTTCGGGGGGCCGGATCTTGCGGATCTTGGCGGCGGTTTCACCCACCAGCTGCTTGTCGATCCCGGCGATCTTGATCTCCACGGGACGGGGCACGGCGAAGCTGATCCCGGCGGGCGGGGGAACATTCACCTCGTGGGAAAAGCCCAGCTGCATGCTGAGCGCATTGCCGTTCATCGCCGCGCGATAGCCAACGCCCACCAGTTCGAGGGTCTCCTCGTAGCCGGTGGTCACGCCCACGACCATGTTGTTCACGAGCGTGCGCGAGAGCCCCCACATGGAGCGGGCGCGGGCCGTCTCGGCCCGGGGCGTAAGGGTCAGCTCGCCCGATCCTTGGGTGATCTCGATCTCGTCGCTCACGGTCCAGGACAGGGCGCCCTTGGGCCCCTTGACCGACACCGTCTGTCCCTCGACGCCGATGGTGACGCCGGCGGGGATGATGACCGCCTTCTTGCCGATCCGCGACATCTCAATACACCTGACAGAGGACTTCACCGCCGACATTGGCGGTGCGAGCGGCGGAGTCCGACATCACACCCTTGGGCGTGGAGAGGATCGAGATACCCAGGCCATTCTTCACGGGTTTCAGATCCGCGATGGAGGCATAGACGCGGCGGCCCGGCTTGGAGACGCGATTGATCTCCGCGATAACCGGCTCGCCGTCGAAATACTTCAGCTCGACTTCGAACTGCGGGAAGGCGCCCGGCTCCTGAATGAGACCGTAGCCACGGATATAGCCTTCCGCGAGCAGCACCTCGAGCACGCGCTCGCGCATGCGAGACGCGGGGGTGAGCACCTTAGAGCGCTTGCGCATGCCGGCGTTGCGGATGCGGGCGATCAGGTCGCCTAAGGGATCATTGACCATCTTGTGTCCTCCCTACCAGCTCGACTTGACGAGGCCCGGGATCTGCCCGGCAGAGCCCAGTTCGCGCAGCGCGATCCGGCTCATCTTCATTTTGCGATAGAAGGCGCGCGGACGACCCGTGATCTCACAGCGGTTGCGAATGCGGCTGGGCGCGGAGTTGCGCGGCAGCTTGGCAAGCGCCAGACGCGCCTCGAAGCGCTCTTCCAGCGACAGGTTTTCGTTCTCAGCCGTATCCTTCAACGCCTTACGCTTGGCGGCGTACTGCACCACGAGCTTGCGCACGTGGGTGTTGCGATTGACGGCGCTTTTCTTGGCCATGGTGTCTCTCTCTCGCCCGTTCCGCAGCTATTGCTGAGCCGTGGTAAACGGGAACTGGAATTCCTTTAGAAGCGCGCGCGCCTCGTCATCGGTCTTCGCGGTGGTGCAGACGATGATGTCCATGCCCCAGATCTGGTCTATCTCGTCGTAGTTGATCTCAGGGAACACTAGGTGCTCGCGAAGGCCCATGGCGTAGTTGCCGCGGCCATCGAAACTCGTGGGCTTAAGGCCCCGGAAGTCCTTCACCCGTGGCAAGGCGATGGTGATCAGACGATCCAGGAACTCGTACATGCGGTCCTTGCGGAGGGTGACCTTGGCGCCGATCACCATGCCCTCGCGCAGCTTGAAGCCGGCGATGGAGTTGCGGGCCTTGGTGGGCAGGGGCTTTTGGCCCGTGATCGCCGCCAGGTCCTTCATCGCCGATTGGCTCTTCTTGGAATCGCTCACGGCTTCGCCGATGCCCATGTTCACGACGATCTTGTCGATCTTCGGGATCTGCATCTCGTTGCGATAGGAAAACTGCTCCTTCAGCGCCTTGCGGATGCGCTGACGGTATTCAGTCTTCATGCGCGGCTCGTAAGCCGTTTCTGGGGCGGACTCAGCCATTGATGACCTCTCCGGTGGTCTTTGCCACCCTCACCTTCTTGTCGCCCTCGATGCGGAACCCGACACGCGTGGGCTTGCCGTTCGAATCGGCGATGGCGACGTTTGACACGTGAATGGCGGCTTCCTTGGGCTTCTTGCCGCCCTGGGGATCTGCCTGGGTGGGCCGGGTGTGGCGCTGGACCATGTTGAGACCGCCGACGATAACGCGCTCGTCCTTGGGGAAAACCTTTTCCACGCGACCCGTGCGGCCCTTATCCTTGCCCGTGAGCAGGATGACCCGATCACCCTTTTTGATCTTCGCCGCCATCACAGCACCTCCGGCGCCAGGGAAATGATCTTCATGTGGCTCTTGGCGCGCAGTTCGCGCGGCACGGGGCCGAAGATCCGGGTGCCAATCGGCTCGGACTGCTTGTTGACGATGACGGCCGCATTCTTGTCGAAGCGGATCACCGAACCGTCCTTGCGCTTGATCGCCGAGGCGGTGCGCACGACGATGGCCTGAAGGACGTCGCCCTTCTTCACCCGGCCGCGCGGAATGGCTTCCTTCACCGAGACGACGATCTTGTCGCCCACGCCGGCATAGCGACGGCCGGCCCCGCCCAGCACCTTGACGCACATCACACGGCGCGCGCCGGAATTATCGGCGACTTCGAGATTTGTCTGCATCTGGATCATGCGGCGACGTCCTTAGGAAGCACTTCCCAGGTCTTCAGCTTCGACTTGGGCGCGCACTCGATGATCCGCGCCGCCTCGCCCTCATGATAGGCGTTCGCCTCGTCATGGGCGTGGTAGCGCTTGGACCGACGAACGGTCTTCTTGAGCAGGGGGTGCAGAAAGGTGCGCTCGACGCGCACCACCACGGTCTTGTCTCCCTTGTCGGAGACCACCACACCTTCGAGGATTCGCTTGGGCATCGCTCTATATCTCTATGCTTGATGTCACGCCGTCGCCGGCGTGCGGGCGCGCAAGACGGTCTTGATGCGCGCGATGTCCCGACGGACCTCCTGCACACGATGGGTCTTTTCCAGCTGCCCCGTGGCCGCCTGGAAGCGCAGGTTGAACTGTTCCTTCTTCAGCGACAGCAGTTCGTCGCTGAGCTGGTCGGGAGTCAGACGCAAAACGTCATCGATCTTCATCACGCAGCCTCCACCGCATCGGCGAGACGGGTGACGATGCGGGTCTTCACCGGAAGCTTGGCGGCGCCCAGGCGCAGCGCTTCACGGGCGACCTCATCGGGAACACCGTCCACTTCGAACATGATCCGGCCAGGCGCCACGCGGGCGGCCCAGTATTCCACCGATCCCTTGCCCTTACCCATGCGGACTTCGGCGGGCTTGTCGCTCACCGGCACGTCGGGGAAAATACGGATCCACACCCGGCCCTGACGCTTCATCTGGCGCGTAATCGCCCGGCGCGCCGCTTCGATCTGGCGCGCGGTGACCCGCTCGGGCTGGACAGACTTCAGCCCGTGCGAGCCGAAATTCAGCGCAAAGCCGCCCTTGGCCAGGCCGTGGATGCGGCCCTTGAACTGCTTGCGGTACTTGGTCTTCTTGGGGGAAAGCATGGCCTTGTCCTACAATCCTTACGCGGCCGGGCCGTCGCGGCGGTCGCGGCGGGGTCCGCGATCGGGACGATCACCACGACCTTCACGGCCGGGGCCTTCGCCGGCGGGGCCGGACTCACTGGCTAGACGCTTGTCGAGGGCCATGGGATCGTGCTCCAGGACCTCACCCTTGAAGATCCAGGTCTTGACCCCGATGATGCCGTAGGTGGTCTTGGCTTCCGCAAACCCGTAGTCGATGTCGGCGCGCAGGGTGTGACGCGGCACGCGGCCCTCATGATAGGACTCGGCGCGGGCAATTTCCGCTCCGCCCAGACGGCCTGCCACCTCGACGCGAACGCCCTTGGCGCCGAGCCGCATGGCCGACTGCATGGAGCGCTTCATGGCGCGGCGGAAGGCGATCCGGCGCTCAAGCTGCTGAGCGATGTTTTCGGCGACCAGTTGGGCGTCGGTCTCGGGCTTGCGGACCTCGACGATGTTCAGGTGAACCTCGCCTTCGGTCATGGCGGCCAGATCGGTGCGCAGCTTCTCGATATCCGCGCCCTTCTTGCCGATGATCACGCCGGGGCGGGCCGAATAAATGGTCACGCGGCACTTCTTATGCGGCCGCTCAATTATGATCCGCGACACGCCGGCCTGATACAGGCGCTTCTTCAACTCCTTGCGCAGACGAATGTCGTCATGAAGCAGACGGGCGTAATCGGCTCCGCTGGCGAACCATCGGCTATCCCAGGTGCGATTGATGCCCAGGCGCAGGCCGATTGGATTGACTTTTTGACCCATCAGACGGCCTCGCCCAGTTCACGAACCACGATGGTGATCTCCGAAAACGGCTTCTCGATGCGCGAGGACCGGCCGCGTGCGCGGGCGGAGAAGCGCTTCATGACAAGGTTGCGGCCCACATAGGCCTCGGCCACCACCAGATTATCGATGTCCAGGCCGTGATTGTTCTCGGCGTTGGAAATCGCCGAATAGAGCGCCTTGCGCACGTCAGACGCGATACGCCGGGGGCTGAATTCAAGTTCGTTGAGGGCGCGCTGAACCTTCAGGCCCCGGATGGACTGGGCCACGAGGTTGAGCTTGCGCGCGCTGGTGCGCAGGGTGCGCACCTTGCTCATGGCCGCCGTCGTATCGACGCGGCGCGGGTTTACCGACTTGCCCATGCTACTTCCTCTTGGCCTTCTTGTCGGCGGCGTGGCCCGGGAAATAACGGGTGGGCGCGAACTCGCCGAGCTTCATGCCAACCATGTCTTCGCTGACGAGGACGGGCACGTGCTTCTGGCCGTTGTGGACGCCAAAGGTCAGGCCCACGAACTGCGGCATGATGGTTGAACGGCGCGACCAGGTCTTGATCACATCCTTGCGCCCAGAGGTCTGAACGGCGTCCGCCTTCTTGAGCAGATAGCCGTCGACAAAAGGACCTTTCCAGACTGAACGGGTCATGGGCTCAGCGGGCCTTCTTCACGTGACGCGTACGGATAATGAACTTATCCGTGGTCTTGTTGCTGCGTGTCTTGCGACCCTTGGTGGGCTTGCCCCACGGGGTCACGGGGTGACGACCACCGGAGGTGCGGCCTTCGCCGCCGCCATGGGGGTGATCGATGGGGTTCATGGCGACGCCGCGCACGTGCGGGCGACGGCCCTTGTGTCGAACGCGGCCCGCCTTGCCGAGAACCTCGTTCATGTGGTCGGGGTTCGAGACCGCGCCGACCGTGGCCATGCAGGTGTCCTGCACCATGCGCAGCTCGCCGGAGTTGAGGCGGATCTGCGCGTAACCGGCGTCGCGACCCACGAGCTGGGCATAGGCCCCGGCGGAGCGTGCGATCTGGCCGCCCTTCATGGGCTTCAATTCGACGTTGTGGATGATGGCGCCGATCGGGAGGCCACGCAGGGGCGAGGCGTTGCCGGGCTTCACGTCCACCTTCTCGTCGGCCAGGACTTCATCGCCGACCTTCAGCCGCTGCGGGGCCAGGATATAGGCCAGTTCGCCATCGGCGTATTTGATCAGCGCGATGAAGGCCGTGCGGTTGGGATCATATTCCAGGCGCTCGACCACGGCCGACACGCCCCACTTGCGGCGCTTGAAGTCGACGATGCGGTAAAGGCGCTTGGCCCCGCCGCCGCGGAAACGCACGGCGATACGTCCGCCGCCGCCGCGACCGCCCGACTTGGTCAGGCCTTCCACCAGGCTCTTTTCCGGGCTGCCCTTATGCAGGTCGCTGCGGTCGACGAGGACGAGGCCGCGCCGGGAGGGAGAGGTGGGATTGAAATGCTTCAGAGCCATGGTTCTAGAGCCCCGTCGTAATATCGATGGACTGGCCCTCTTGGAGGGTCACGATGGCCTTCTTGACGTCCGAGCGACGGCCGGGACGGCCCCGGAAGCGCTTGGTCTTGCCCTTTTGGATCAGGGTGTTGACCTTGATCACCTTCACCTTGAACAGCTCTTCCACCGCCAGGGCGATGCCCTCCTTGGTGGAATCCAGGGCGACC
>Ga0209208_10011199_pt1 | contig 11511 bp, 4 predicted proteins | sample S1TSphfallax_3_FD_187694 | JGI IMG/M metagenome (GOLD analysis project Ga0209208, IMG submission 187694) | Host-associated microbial communities from peat moss isolated from Minnesota, USA - S1T2_Fd - Sphagnum fallax MG (SPAdes) (version 2) | ecosystem: Host-associated > Plants > Peat moss >...
AATAACATAATATTTTCATTCAAATGGTGAGTGCAACATCTCACCTTACATTTGTAGAAGACTTAATGATGAGGTTAGAAAAAGGACATGCTACCATGTAGGGGGCAAGCACCTTGAAATTACTATATTTTATAATGGATTTCAACACAATATCCTTGCCAACCAAGCCAAGGCCAACAAGGGGGTAAGGAGACAAGGTGGGAGCTCAAAATATTTCTTCAAAAAAGCCCTTTGTAAGAGGGGATGGGGTGTAGAAAATATGTTTTAACAAACAATTACACAAATGTAATTAGAGGTAGGAAACCTAGAATGGAAAATTGAATTTTGATTGCACTTAACAAGGGTAAAAAGGTGAATGGATCTAATTGTAACAAAAATTAAAAAGCAAGTTCAATCTAGAAAGGTAAAGTGGGATGAGCACATTTTAAAAGGTACTTCAGCATCTAACAATACAATTCTTGGCATAAGTTCAAGCCTTAAAGTTATAATTCTTCACATTCATGGTTTTGGAGTTGTAACCACCCTCAGGGTTGATCTAAAGGCAATTTGGTAGAGAAAGTACAAGTTTAAATCTTTCATGTTTAAAGTAACGAACATTTGTGTTCAAACCAATGTTGTCCCCTAAGGAAATCATGTTAGTTTCTTTATTTTTGGGAGTAAAGAAATTGTTCAAGGGGAGGGAGACCACATAATATATTTGAAATGGCAAGGCATTTCATTCATTTGTTGAACTTTTAATAAGAAGAAAGGATGTTATCATGGCATTTTGCCAACATGGATCATGCATTCAATAAATTACATGAAATAAACTAAAGCTAATTTCTTGGCTAAAACAATTGGTGAACAAATTTTGGACATCCTTTCACCATGGCACAACTCCTATGGAGAACATGTGTGGTGATAATTTGGGAGTGACTTGTTGCCATTTTTCTAGAATATGTATAGATGTATTGGTTAATAGGTTTTGCATACCCAAGTTTGCAAACCATGTACAAATATATCTAACACTTTCTTGCCCTTATTATTTGCATGGACCACTTGCAATGATAGGTATATGTTTGCATTGGGTTATGGTAAACAAATGGATCCTTCCATGTTCTTGATTAATTGTTAGAACTTAACATAGAAATATGGTAACTTGGACTTTTTTTCCAACATATGGTGAATTTATGCCACATTCATGTTTTTAAATCCTTTATGTAGGTTAAAAACTAGGGGATTTTTTTCATTTTACGGGTGCAAAAATTAGGTGATTTTTAAAACTTTTTTACGTTGTTTTTCAAATTTACATTAAAAATGAAATTTTTCAAAAATATTTGGAGTCACTATGCAAAATTTTGCCCCCAATTTTTCTTTTCATGTCTAGAAAAACTCAAATTCTTTAATAAAAAAACCATTGTTGGGCACCCCACCAAACAAATGTTAATATATGAATTTTAAGTTTGTTTTTCACCTCCTTAGCCCTCACTTTAACCCTACACAAAAGGCATAAGGTGTCCACATCATACTAGTTGCCACATCATGGTCACCCATGTGATTAGTAATATATACTAGTGTGGCATGTGTTGTTGGCCCAAGTGTGAACTCATTATAATGCAGGATGGACACAACATATGACATTATATTGCAAGGTATACTTATATCCCATTTCTTAATAATCAAATATGAAAGGAAAACATTTACTTGAATTGAATATTAGACTTGCAAGTGTGAACCCATTACAAAATAACATGAACTCAACCAACCTATCAACATTGTCCCACATCCTAAGTCCAAATCTCACAACATAAATTTCATTAAATTTGAATCATCAAGATCTTTTCAACAACACCAAAGGCACATCACAATTCCTTCTACTTGAATTGAATGGTAGACAATCAAATGTTACCACGTCCTCAACTAATTTTCCTTCCAAAACCTGGTTTTTTGGAGTTTATTTGAATTTTCAGCGGTAGAAATCATTTAAAAATCAATATTTCCCACATCTGAATCCAAATCTTACCAAATAAATTCCAATAAATCCTGCTGATCAATATCTTTCCAACAACACCAAAGGTAGGTTCCAATTCTTCCAAAATTTTCAGCTATGATTTAATTTAATTTCTAGTGAACAAATCATTCAATATTCAAGAACTTTTGCACCACAAGTCCAAACATCATGGAACCAAGCCCATGCATCCCTTCTCATTGAGAGCTTTCTAAAGACACTGCGAACACAATCTGAAGCATCTTGGTTCATTGGATCTCATAACTACAAAACAAAACAAACTACCTAAGTCCTTCATAGATATATTTTATAATATATTTGAACAACACCACACAAATAAAAATCATCCATTTGAAAGGATGAAAAAAAATTGAATGTCATCTACAATTGAAGTTTAATTACAAAGACTACCTTGACCAATTGCATGTAACAATAAATTGCATCTAATTACAAATTCAATGACTGCATATGACATAGTTTATTATATTGAATTGGTGAGGTCACATGGAAATAGGTTATGTTATGACAAGGTCCAAATGAAAGGTGTTAGTGTTTGGTAAGGATATATAGAAGTAGGTTGTGTTATGATAAAGTCCAAATGAAAGGTGTTGGTGTTTTGCAAACTTTGACATAAGTATTTTGTGCTTAAAAAGGGTTGAGGACCATTACTATAATTGTATTTGAATCTTAATAAATCCATGTCATCTACTTTGAAGGGACCTAGTGTTTTTGTTCTTACAAGTTTGTTTGTTAGTTAATGTTTTCGATGTTTTGTGAATATGCATAAATCCAAAAACTACTTTAAAAGGACCTCAAAATAATGGTGAAATTAATTAGTTTACACTAGTTTACATTGATTTTCTCCATATTTTTTCCATGTCATTAATGGCACATTTCGAATTTTTATTTCTTTAAGCATCTAAGCAAAAAAATCATAAAATATTTCTTCCTCCATTATGATTTGGACTTATGAAAAAATGTTCTTGATTTATCCATTCAAAAGTCCATAAATATAGTTTTAAAATTCAACTCATTATTTATTTTATTCATACATTTCTTTGATATTATATCTTATTGATTCCAAATCCCTAACACACGCCCCATCAATCAATGGACTGGAGCATAGTCCACATAAAAATGGCAATTAAAGGTGCAATCCATCAATTTTGAGTTCAAAATTTCATGGCTTTTATGATTTATTTTTTAAAAATGATTTTATGCATCATGTAAATATTCAAGTTAAGATTTTAAAACCAAGTCCATTTTGATAAATTTTAAGACTTACAAAGTGACATGGGGCATTGCAATGGCAACGATAAAATATAATTAGCTTGTGTGACCCGAATTGGTCCACCAAACCATGCATTAACCCTAATTTGTGAAAGTGAAAAAATCCAAAATTCATTTAAAAGGTTCACCTTGAGTTAAATGATTTTACACTTACAAAATTATATATTCTCAAGTCATTAAACTTTGCGTGTTTTATGAACTTGATTAAATGCAATGACTATTCTGAGTAGGGCCAAATAAAATGAATTTAAAAAAAAAATGTGATTTAAGTCCAAAATTAAGTGTTCCATGAAGAATATAGTAAAATTCTAGTGATTATCTTCAAATTACTAAGTTGAATGACCATGATTTTTTTGAATCTTGAGAAATCCATGTCTATTGTTCAAAAACCTAACCAAATGTTTTTGTTTTTACAAAATGTGTAAGTTGTGAATATGCATAAGTCCAATTCAACACCTTTGAAACGACCTTGAACTAAATGTTTTTGCACTAATATATCTATTTTATTTTCAAATCATTACTTTAGTTGTAAGTTGCAAGCTTTGATGAATATAGTGACCACTTTGAGTCATCCAAGAAGCCAAGAGATTTTATTCTTACAAATTTTCTTAATTCATTATTTTACAAGTGCTTCATGAGGTTTTTAATAAATTCAATTATTGCTTTTCAAAAGGCCAAGTTGAGTGACTACGTGCTTATATTGTTGTTTTTGCATCACTACTAAGTGTTTTTTGAATCTCGATAAATCCATCATTTGTTTGGAAACTACTTGACCAACTGACTTTGTTTTCACAAAGAATTTTTTTGAGTCACTTTTAAAGTGTTAATTTGTGACCATGCAAAAATTCAACAACTCTTTTGAAAGGACTTTGAGCCCAGTGTTTTGGCACTTACAAATTATATTATGTTTTCAAATCATCAAGCTTTAAGTGCTTTGTGAAACCTCATGATGAATCCAACGACCACTTTGAATAGTCCACCAAGCTAATAAATTATGTTTTTTCAATTGTGTTTAAGTCATTGCTCTAGGTGTTTCATGGGGTGTGGTAATTCCATTGATTGTTTTCAAAGGAAGTCAAGTTGAAAAACTATGTGCTGACAATGTTGTTTTTTGAGTCATTATTTTAAATGTTTTTTTAATCTTGATAAATCCATTATTTACTTGGAATGGACCAAGTTAAGCACAATTTTACTTCCAAGTGTGTAATAAGTAATTTCTTCAAGTATTCTAACAACCTTACCAATCGTTATAACGTTGAATGGTGGACCAAGCTAATGATTTGGTTTGAAAAAAAATCAATTTGAATCAATGGTTTAGGTTTGTCATGAATATTGGTAAAACCAACAATTGCTTTGCAAAAACAATACACTTATATTTTGTAGCTTTAAGTCATTGGATTCAAGGTGCTTTGTGATTACTTACAAATCTAATAATTGTTTTGCTCAAATGAAACATTTACAATTGTGTTGTTAAGTCAATGGTTTACATGTGTCTTGTGAATATTTCTAAATCTAACAACTACTTTGCATAGGCATAACTAAGTGTCTATGTACATGCCATTGTATTATGATCCATTGCTCCAAGTGCTTCCTCTAGACCTTGATAAATTTGATGACTACTTTCATTTAGTTGAATCAAATGATTTATTTCCTACATTGAAATCTATTGATAGTCTACTTATAAAGATTTTTTTTTGGGTTTAACATGTTCAATTTTTCACATCATTCAAATGTAAGCATCTAGACATCATTATGATATTAATTAAAATGTTTCCAAACTTGAAGCCAGGGTTCATCACGAGGTTAAAAAAGTTGAATATTCAAGTTTTTGCTCTCCTACAAAACACACCCCTTGTCCATTACACAATTTCATTTAAGTTTGACCAAGTTCAATGGAGCTCATTAAAACCATTAAATTTTGATTATTAGTAGACCAATTCCATCACAATTCCACTTCACAATGGGGCATAATGGATTATTAATGGCATGAATATTTTCTAACAATTATTTATGTGTTTATTAAATTGCAATTGCATTTTTTTAGTTTTTTATGATATCCATTTTTTGTGTATATGAACTTATTTGCTTTTTATTGATATGTTTTATCATCTTTAACTAAAGGCAAACCATGTTCAATTTTGGCAATTTAATAAGTTGAAACATTATTAATTGAGTTGAAATGTGAAAAAAATTTAACACTACGAGAAATCATGGTTTGATTGGAAAATTAGACAAAAAACTAGTCATTTTGATATTTGGTCAATTTGACCACTTGGTTAGATTGGAAAAGTTGATTTGAACATGTCCAACTTGATTGGTGGTTTTTTTTACTGACCATAAGATGGTCTTTTTGATTGGTCAAATCAAACAAAATAAATTAAGTAGTTAAAAAAGAAACCCCCCATTTTTAAACATTAAAAATGTAATAAATAAATAATACCTACCTACCCACATGGCCTCTTACCTACCTATCCACAATCCATCTAGGTACCATACATTTACACACCTATAAGGTATATATATGTATATACATACTTCACATAGTAAATGTTGGTAAAGAGGATTAAACCTTGGTTTTCTTAGTTCCACACCAATGTTTTAGCCATCAAATTGTCACATTACTTTGTAAAACAATATCATACCAAATCCATTTAACATGTTTCTTTGAACTTCAATGAATTTTTTTGTCAATGTGTATAACAACATTTCAATTTCAATTTTTTTCATAAGTAAGTAAGTGGGTACTTAACTAGGTAAATAGGCAGGTATGTAGGTAGATAAATAAGTAGGTAGGTAGGTAGATAAATCAATCGATAAGTAGATATATAAATAAATAAGTAAATAAATAATACATAGGTAGGTAGGTAAATAAATAGTAATTAGGTAAGTAATGAGGGCTAAAAAAACAATTTAAGGTGGCATTGTCTACAAAGAAACCACCCCAAAGCCAAGTTACTATAGTGTCTCTTACTACAAGTATTACACTAGTTAAGCTTGTAATGACTATAGCTCCCCAAAAACTCATTAGCCTTAATTTCCCCCATGTCTTTTGTACGTTTTAATTAAAAACTCGTTTTATACTTCATAGATAAATGATGGTAAGCTTGGTTTTTTTCATTCTACCATTTTACTCATTGGAATATAGAGCAACTATTTATAGTCTTTTTCCTTGAAATTAACCCTGATATCAAATTCTTTCTGTAGTACAATTTTATTTATTTATAATACTTCAAGTCGGATAAAACTATTTGTATAAATAAAAAACCTCAAGCCCACGTGCCCTCCATTATAAGCCAATAGGCTAATGCTCTAAGAGTAAAATAATCAACAATGTTCTTAGGAACTATGTTGATTTCCCTAGGATAAACATTTAGTGAAGCCAATTCAAACTAACTAAAGTTTTGGTTTGAAATTTTAGATATCGATGGGCCCCTAGCTTCACCATATGGATGGCTTCCTTTGTGGTCAATGTCCGTTTATTTATTGATGCCAGGCGGTTAGCCAAGTCCATTATTTTGTTTTTACAAAAGTTTATAGGATTTTGAAGATGGGTGTCTATAGCTTTATAGGTAAAAAACCCTTTATTCTACAAATTGATACATAGTTACTTTTACGCGTTTTTTGAAGTTTTGGCATGAAAATTGAAGTCTTTGCATGCCTTATCCATGGTACGGATAATATTTTTATAGGCGGATTTCATTGGCAAAAGATATCTATTTTCAGCCTTGGAAATAAAGGAGGTCTTTTTTTTGTGTTATGAGTTTTTTGAGGTCACCTTTTTGTACTGAGGACTATAAGTCTAAGGTAGTCAATTTCTATGAATATATTATTAATATATTCAATATTTTATCTTTAGACATTTCGATATTTTAATATTTGAGGAAGGGGAAAATAACACCCATTTCCTTTTTAATTATACTTTGGTCCCTTGGTTTTTTGCACTTAGGTGTTAGTCCCTTTTGGGGTGGTCTATTAGGGTGATCCTTTGCTTTTACGTTTGGGTGTTTGTTTGTTGTTTAACACAAAGCAAAGAACAAATAAAAAGTAAAAAAAAAAATTATACTTTTGACCATTTCATTTTTCCAAATGTAATTAGGTAGTAATTATTTCGTCTTTTAAGCTCTAATAAACTATAGATGATTTTTTTTTGTTGCCTCATTTTGATCATTAACATAAAATGATCCATATTATCTTTCTAGCTGCATCATTGATGGATTATTATTTTATGATGAAACATTAAAAGATTCCTATGTATTTTGAATTACTATGACCTTATTTTTTCATGTTATGTCCTTTTCGCTATGCGCAAATTATCATTGGATTTCGTTGGTTTTTAACAATGATGGCTATTTATCCAAGTATTTGTTTGGGTGGCACCATCTAATTTTCAACATGGTGAAAATTCTCGCATTATCTATGTGCATGTTCCTGTAACTCATATGAGTTTACTTATTTATATTACAATGGTGGGAGTAGCTCGAAGAACTATGAGCCAAAAGACATAAAACAATAATTTTTTTTTTTGCTTTTATCTCGTTACAAGCTCGTAGCATTCCTTCCATTATTGTGTAAACAAAATAAGATAAACCCCAATAAGTAAGCATGATCAATCATTCATTGATTTGATTGATCTATGCCTTTATTGGCTATGTTAACAATACAAATACATAAACACTTAATACATAAACACTTAAATAGATAAATATATAGGTAGGTAAATAATAGGTATAACATAGGTAAGTAGATGGTAGGTAGGTAAATAAATAATAGGTATGACATAGGTAGGTAGATGGTAGGTAGGTAAATAAATAGTAATTAGGTAAGTATAGATTCATAAATATTTAGGTAGATAAATAGATAAGTAGGTAAATAGTAGGCATGACGTAGGTAGGTAGGTACAACATATTTAGGTAAATAAATAGGTAGGACATAAGTAGGTATATGCTAGGTAAGTAAGTAGATAGGTAGCCTAATAAGCATAACAAGTAGGCTAATTAACCAAATTAATATGGCTAATTTAACTAAACATGGCCATTTAGTTTGGGTGATTTGACTAAGCCATGGGCATCTTGATGGACCATTTTAAAAATAATTCTTTCTTGATTAAATTACAACTTAACATTTGGTCAAAATGGTCACTTTATTCAAAATAACCAACCAAAAGAACTATGTGTCTTTCAATGTGCCCCACATTTTTAGTTAAAATGGACATACTTTTGGCCAATGTGGACATTTTAGTCAATTAGTTGAACCTTTTGAAAACCCTTGATTTCTTACAATGTAATGATTTGGATGATGAGATGGAGTATGGCAATGGGGTGGAACAAATGGTTAATAACATTCATATAGGCGACAATGTGATAGTTAATTGCCAAACTTTTATTAATAAAAATTACTAAATTTTGCTAAGTGACAAGGGTCTTAAATGATTGTAAAATGTTTCAAGGATGGTTGGGGCCAAGATTAAGTTCCTTGAGATTGGGTCATTTGAAGTGTTAATATGAAAAATTACAATTAGGAAATAGGTCATACATTTTTTAAGGACTCTCCATTTGCAATGTTTTTCTTGTTTTTCATTAGGACAAATTATGACCTTTTAGGAGGTCCAACTTGACCAAAGTGTTTGTTTTGATTAGAAGTGATGTCCATCTTGATTAGTGGGTTGGGACATGAAAAACATGTTATTTTTTAGTAGTACATTTGATTAAAGTGACATTTTTGACTAAGTGTCAATATGTCATTTAGTCAAAATGGACAAACAAAAGGAAAAGGTTAGTCAAAACGACCATGCCTTAATCAAATTGAACATATTGATTCGACATTAGTTAGGTAGGCCTAGGTCAAGGCTACTTACATACTTAACATACATAATTAACTAACCTATTATTACTAGCCTACTAACTTATTAATTAGGCCTAGGTTACGCACCTAACATAATTTGTATTTGTATTAATAAAATTTACATATTTACCATTTACCTAATTATTTAATAATTTAAGCTAAGTATCCAAGCTAAGCTTAACAAGGTACATAATTGCTTAAAGGCCTAGTTTTAGGTTAATTAAATAGGTCAAATATACCTACTTTATCAACCTACCTACCTACCTACCTACCTACCCATTCACCCTACCTTACTTATTTAAAACATAACTATTTACTTTACATACATACTTTAATGATTAACCAACCTACCAACCTACTTAGTTATTTTAACAACCTCCTTGCCTACCTACCTAACTATTAGCTAGCTAGCTAACTATACCTATTTAGTCACCTTAACAACCTCCTTACATCCCTACTTACCTACCTACATGCCTACCCACATATACCTATTTACTTACCTTGTTTGCTTACCTACCCACTCACCCTACCCTATTTACTTAAAACATACTTATTTACTTTACTTACATACCTACTTTAACAATTAGCCAACCTACCTACCTTAACAACTTCAACCTTACTTGCCTATACCTACCTACATACCCTATTAACCTACTTACATACCTACCCAACTATACCTATTTACTTACCCTAGGTCTACTTACTTACCAACTTATATATACCTCTTTATACCTAAGTCCCTAATTACCTACTAATTTATTAAGTAGCTAGAATTATATTTATGTTTATTAGCTAGCTAAAAGTTATTACCTAGGTAAGTAGGTAGGTTTATTAATTAGGGAGTGTATATTATCTAATTATTATGTAGTTCCTAACTACTACATACTAATTGTACTACCTATTACTTATTTGTTCCTACTCAATAGTACTTACTAAGTTTACATGTACACACACCTATAAATCTTGAAAGAAAAATATAAATTGAATTTGTGAAGACAATTGAATTTTAGGAAAGTTTTTTTCACAAATCATTTAAATTTTAAACATCATTGTGCACATCAATGAATAGATCTTTGAAAGATCTTGAAAAAAAAATATTCATTTGTTTTTATTTAAGTACGACGTGAAGAAGATTATGCATTTCAAAGTTTGAAATGAAACATATTAATAACAAAGTTTCACAACTTTCATCATAATATAAAAGTGTGGTGAGTTGGTTAAGGACTTGGTAAATATATGTGGTCAAAAGGTCAAGTTCAACTCCCATTCCTTACATGCTTAGGAGAGTATGTGAAGATATAATGTACAACCTTAGGCTATAGAATGTAAAACTTATTGGCCACAACCTAGGTGGGTAGTTTAACATCTAGCTTCGAGCCTATTTTATGACCCACTTATTTACATCTAATTAAAAAATTCGGATACGCATTTCAAAAATTAAAAAATTGACCCAAAAAAATTGCTACCCAAAATTTTTGTTGTTTGATTTGATTAGTCAAATAGCTCACCATTCCACTAGTCAAAAAATCACCAGTCAAATTGCTCATGTCAAAAACAACTTTACCAAAATGATTGAGTGATTTTTTGGACTGGTGTCCAATGGTGGTACTTTTTGGTCAAAATTTCTAAGTAGAAAAGGTCCAAGTTTAGGATGCCATTTGTTGCCCATAAAATGAAAGGTTATAATGCAACATATGAATTATAGGTAGATGTGATCAATTAACATCATTCAACACGGTCTTGAAACCCATATGCAAAATGACTTGGATGAAAAATAATAATTATCATGTCAAAGTTATGCAACTTAGCTCTAGGGGTTGGTGGTTTGAGCGACCCAACATCCACCAATGCACCATCCAAAAAACCTTGTTTCGAATTTTTTGGATTTAATGAAACCCAACCCTAGAACCCTATCCCGTAAGGTGAACTTTTGTTTTATTCCCATGGCCCCCTTGATCCCAATGGTTACTCCTAACCCCCTTCCCTCCTACCTACCCCCTCTTTCCTACCTAGCCAACCCTTTTATTCTTACATGTCCTTATTTTCTCCCCCTCAAGCTTATCTTTTGTTTTTTTCATTTTCATTTTTTTTTCTTGTGAGTTTGTTTTCTTGCCCTTCCTTTTTTCTAGTCTTCTAGTGTCTTTTGTTTTTCCTTGTTCTTCCTTCTTTTTTCTTCTTGAAAGTTTGTTTTCTTGCCCTTCCTTCTTTTTTCTTGAAAACTTGTTTTTATTGTTGTTTATTTTTTTTCTTTAGAGCTTGTTTTCTTTCTTTCTTTTTCTTTCTAATGAAGAGTTTTTTTTATCGTCCTTTTTTCTTTTCCTTGTTTTTTTTCTTCTTTTTTTCATTTTTTGTTGTTCTATTTTTTTTTCTTCATTTTTTTTTTTGTTTTTTTT
>Ga0209208_10011200_pt1 | contig 11511 bp, 7 predicted proteins | sample S1TSphfallax_3_FD_187694 | JGI IMG/M metagenome (GOLD analysis project Ga0209208, IMG submission 187694) | Host-associated microbial communities from peat moss isolated from Minnesota, USA - S1T2_Fd - Sphagnum fallax MG (SPAdes) (version 2) | ecosystem: Host-associated > Plants > Peat moss >...
CATGACTTGCAACTGGTAGAATCATACACACAAATAAAGAAACATTAAACAACCAAGTTGTTGAATATAAATAGTAGGAACAAAGCTAACCTAGGCCAAAGAAATTATGAAAAATTATGAAGAGTCTATGAGAATTTGTGTGTTTTTATTGACACACAGGAGCAAGATAATAGTTGTAAGGACCAACAAACTATAAACTCCACATGTCAAGAATCTCATGAGTTGTAGGATCATGAGTTGTGGATTAATATGGAATAATATTTAGCCCTTTCTACTTGTACCGGCATCACAACATGAAAATCACCATAACAAATGACGAAAGGATAGATCAAAGTCTAAATCCAAAACATGAAACAAGGGGCCCAAAACAAGAACACAGAGGGGTGCATTTTTTATAAAAGGAACCAAATGTACCCACTTGGGTTAGTCCTTACCAAGGATTTAGGGTAAAAATGTGTTGGCATGGCTAGTAATTAAAATAATTAAATGGATAGGGTGGGTAATTTCAAAATCTGAAAATGGAATGTGTAGGGTATGCATGTGCCATTAACCATGTCTAGTCTTACAAACAACATATTGTCTCCTTTTTTAGGAGCCTCAAGGCCATTCAAGCTAAGTTTTGAGTTCTTCCAAGCTTTGCATTGTTTGATTTTCCTAATTTTTTGGTTTTTTGGAAATTTAATCTATGTTGCAAAGTAGCCAAGTGCACTTGTGGTTGTGTGATTTTAGTTTAGTTTTTTGACATGTATATATATAGTTTTGCTTACCTTGCCTCTTGTACATGATGGCTTTTGGTTAAATCTTCATCAATGTCAAATTTTTGAGTAATATGTGGACCATTCATTTCAATGCCCTCAAATTTCAAGGCCATAACCTCCAATCTCCAAGCTTTCTCCTTGGTCCTGCAAGCAATAATAATAGCCCAATTCACATCATGAACATTTTCCTTTACTATGAACGCTTTAACTATGTGAAAGGTTACAGAGGTCTAAGATGCAACAGGGTTTGTGTCCTTACAATGTTGCAACGGAGGAGTTGAAGCAAATTACTCATCTTACTTCATTTCTTTTCAAGTTTTTGAAGCATTCACAAGTGATGATGGAACATTTGAACCACGAAAAAACAAAGGTGGAAAAGAATTTCATTGGCCATAAGTTCACAATGGTGGACCAAAAGTGCCAAGTTTTGCAAGCTCAAAAGGTATTTGACTCTAATGAGTCAAAGTTGGAAGGTATGACACATGAAATTTCTATGATTGAAAAAAAGATGAATTTGTAATCTTTATGAAATGGTTCTAAAATATTTTGTCACCTTACATGGCTTATGTTGTCCATTTTGGTGACAGTTGTGTTTGAGATCTATTTCAACCAAAAAACATAATTTAATTTGTTTTCGCTTTGGCCATGGTAGTTAGGGCTATTCAAGTTTGTGTTTTTTCTTTGGCATCAATCACAACAAAGTGAAGATGTTATTTTAAGTTATAGTTTCTGTTTTGTAGGTGAAAGCTTGTAAACAAAAGGTGGAAACCATAAGTCTTCTAACAAAATTATTTGGAATTGAAGAGTCATTGCAACAAAATTTGAACAAATTGGAAGTTAAGCGTTTTTGCATTTAAACTATGAGTAGCCTATCAACAAAAAACTACATAGAATCAACCTAACATCACATGTGCCAATAGATGGTTAGTTGCCATTGCCATTTATCAAGCTTATATACTATATATGTTAGAATTTCCAATAATTTTCATAAATAAATATTATTGCCACATAGCAAAATCTAATTGTATGAAAGTGTAAAATACATTTTAGTTGACCCAACAAATTAAAATTTGCCACATGTTTATGTTGTTGTCATTCAAGCAACAATAGGTGATTAAAATTTTATTTTACATCATATATATTATGCATTCATGTTCTCCATCACATAAATATGAACAACTTTTGTTAATGCCACAAAGAATTATTAGACCTTCTAAACTAAAAGGAATTGAACACACACATGTTAGAGCTACCATGAATGAAATTAACTTAAATCCATTAAAAAGGAAACAAACACAAACATTTATGAACTTTGAACAAACACACACACATGTGTTGAACTACACAAATCTTGAATTAGAATTTCTAATGAGAGGAGAACATACCACCAAAAATGTTGAACTAGAAGTTTTGTTCAAAAGAGATTATACCACCAAAAACACTAAACTAAAACTTTTGCCGAAAGGAGAATAAACCATCAAAAATATTAAACCACTAAAAATATAAATAAAATATACACAACACAAAGCAAAAATGTCACAACAGGCCACCAAAAATAAAAATAAACCATTAGAATTTCACCTTGATGCAATAAAACACCATAAATGAAGAGAAAAATGCACATAACACAAATCAAACAACAAACCACTAGAAATTGAAAATAGGCCATTAAAATACACACAACTAAAATATGAAATGTGATGCATATTATGCAAATTGAAAATGCACACAATGCAATTATGTTGACACAAAACACAAATGTAACTAGGCTACAAAGAAAATGAAATGAAAAACACAATGCATAAGCTTTCTAAAGGAAAACATGAATGCAAAGAGACTTGCCACAAAACGCAAACTCAAAATGCAAAAGGAGCAAAGCTCTCAAGAGGAAAACAATAGGAAAAACCTTGAATCCATTTAAAACATTGAAACTCGATGAGGTCATAGGGGTTTCCTCCACCCAAAATAGATGGGTAAAAAGTTCCAAATTTTATCTAGGTTTTACCACAATGACAATTAATGGGTAGAAGTCCTATTAAAAATTGGATCCAAGTCATGTTCTTGATACCCAAATCTAGAACTGCTAGTTTTAACATTTGGTTGTTACTAGTGTTGGTCAGTTATTGATTTTTTTCAGTATCTGGTGGGCCGATTATTTATAAATTTTCATTTCTGACTTACACACAAGGTATTGAAAATAAAATTCCAAATTTCTAAGACCTATTAGGTATCAATATTGTGGCCAAGTCAATCAATTTGGTTATCAATAATACTTAATTTTGTGGGAGCAAAAACCACTTGGTATTTATAAGGGTTAGTTCTTACAATAACCGGTTTGAAAACCGGCCAATATTGGAAGGTTATGGGTAGGTTATTAAGTTGGAAATTTTACATCATTTTTATTTGTTTCATTTTATGTGCAAAGTGAACTAAGATGCTTTACATATAAAGAAAAATGTGAAAAATCAAAACAAATTGTGGCATATTGAATCAAAGCAACAAACAAACTTTCTTATTTCCCTCTTTTATTACTACTCCATAGATTTGGATTAACATGATGGATCAAATTATCATATTGTTTATTGCAAATTGTGAGCTTCCTTTAAGCTAGGATATCACCTTGATAGTTTGCCATGTACAAATTCCTCACTATTGCCACCTTTGCCAATTTTCCCAATCTTGTCATACCTCCTATCAATGACCTACATAATGTATGTTATTTATGTCCACAAATTTTGCTATAGAATTGTGGGACGGAGGGGATTTTTTCTAAACTTTTCACTGGTTCCACTTTCTCTCTAACAGCTACATAGCTTGAATTCAAACAAAATCCATATATATGAACTAAGATTTTAGGATTGGTTCAAGATTCTTACCTCATATTTATGCTGAATATAAGGATTAATTAGTTTAGGGCTTTTATGATTGTGACCTCGATCTATTACAAGTATAGGCTTCTATTGAATATCAACACTTTTGCATAATTACTCCAATAATTCTTAAGCTCCAAGTTTGTCATTGAAAATGCTCCTTGCACAAAAAACACAAACTTGCAGCATATTCAATAATGCCAAGATTCACAATAGCCCAAGTGGGCAATAAGGAACTAGAAATCAAAAAGGTATTATATGAAAAAAATCAGTGCACAAACTAGTTGCTCACAACTTTTATAGTTTTGTAGGCAACAATGCATGAATTTGATGAATCACCTACATTCAATAAAAAATCTAGATTGTGAGATTGGATTTAATAAACCCCAAGATACATCTGAGACAATTTTATAATATAAATTTCAAAATCAAGATGTTCCAAGAATTTCAAAACCAAAATGTTCCAACAATTTGAGCATAGAACCAACAACATGTCAAGTTTCAAAACACAATGCAAGGCAAATTAGATCAAAAAAAATTTGGTCCAACAAATTAGATCCTTACAATTGAAGAAGGCAAAAATAATAACTACAACTAACATTGTTGGAATACTACTCATAGCAAAGCTACCTCCTTTCATAAACTAGAACAAAATGTTCATGAACAACCTTGTTCCTCACTCCAACTCATCACCATTGTAATAGTTAGCTGCATCTATAATGACATCAATATCATCAATGATATTGGCTTCGTCCACTAATAAATCATTTAGGGATTTCCCTTCGCGTGTGCAAAATGCCCTTGCATCAGAACACCAATTCTTCATGATAATGACAAGCTTATCCAGATTTTCCATTCTTAGTTTACAACGACATAAACTTGTCAAAACTCCAACAATATTGAATATTTTTTTGGTTTCAATTTCAGACCCAAAATTTTCGAGAATTTTCCTTGTAACAAAAGATATGTTGGGAAATTGAAATTCATGGGACTTCTATTAAGTTAAAGGCAGTAAACAATGCTCAAGTTTCACATGCAAGTGGTGGAATAAATATAGTTCATTCTTTAATAACCCCTACATATAAGCTTTGTTTGAGGTCACTAGGCCAAAAATGGAATCTTCATCAACAATAACATCAAAGACTTAGTATCATACTATGCCATTTTCTCCATAATTTTTGCTCATCCCACAAAAGTTTTGACCACATTTAGGCATTTGAAACATGTGTCCAACATCAATGCAAGCATGTTATGTGCCTTGTTAGGAATGTAAATAGTTGTAAATGACAGAAAGGGAACTAGGATTGCCATTACTTTTGCCATCATATGCAAGCACAATGTTTATAACTTAGACTTAAAATAACCCCTAATAAAATTGCTAGAGGTGGTTTCAGATTGTTGAATCTCCATTTGCCTACTCACACTGATGGAAAATGCAGCGTGTAAGGGATTAGAGATTAATTAATAACTATAGGTTTGGTTCAGAATACATTGCTTCATAATAAGAAGCATAATATCAGTGAATGCTTTACAAATGGCCCATGTTTGGGCATCTGGTACACGTCCTTGTAATTCCAAAATTTCCTACCTACCATAGCATAGATTTATGGCATCCTTATATTCTATGGTTTCTTGGAACAAAATAACCTTCTTGGTGAACTTAATTTTCATTGGGGTTTTCAATTTTCAATGGCAAAGGCCTACATCAAGGCATGCCCTCTTCCATTCATTCCAACCTTTGTTAGGCTTTTTAGTCCACATAATTATTTTTTGCAAGGCTAATTGTGTGGCTTTTAAATTGACCTCCTGAAAGCCAAAACATATTGTTGCATCATTGCGAACATATTAACATGCTTTGATGAAAGCATGGCCAAAACAAGAACGTTGCCAAGGAGTTGCAAGTTTCAAACAAACACAACTAACCATAAAATTTAAAGCTTTTGCAAAGGTAGATAGATTGCCCCCTTTATCCTTCATGTATGTAGTTAATTTGTTTAATAAATTATAAGATGATAGTAACTCCTAATGTATTAGTAGTTTCAAAAATGCCCACTGTCGCATGGTAAAACACCCAATGTGAGTTTATGAAATTAATTACAAGAGCAAATGTGTCTTGTCCAAATTTGGACATCCACAAATCAAAAGAAATTATTGTTGTGATACAAGATTCTAAAGTTAACATCACAAAATTTTCCATGGTTTTGGCAACCAATTTAGGAATGACATGTTGAACCATTTGCTTCCGATTTGGAAACACAATTCTGGGATTTTGACACAAGACCATGTGCCTCAACCACTAATTCTCAACAACAAAAATAGGGATATAACGTTTGACAATAAACATGAACAAGTCTTCCATGAATTGTTTTTGCCCAAAATCCTCCTTCTTATAAGGAGTAATACTGCTAAAGTGATTTATGATGGCCCCATAACAAACAATAGATCTATGCTTGGATTTTTCCTAACACTAATCATCTTCTTCAACAAGATTCAAATTCACATTCTTCCACCTTGCCCATGCATCTCCATGCTTAGATGTCACATGTTTATTCATTGATGTAGTCCCATGTTGTTGGTTATAAGTGATTAACCCCTTCCTCTTCTTTGTAGTGATGCTAGAACTATATGCTTAGGAAAAAAACAGAGTGGCATATAATGCAACACATGGTTTGAGAGAAAGTAGGATTAGGTTTACTACCATCATTGACCACAAAGAAATGCATTGGGAGATAGGTCCTAGTATGAGGGATCTGAGTTTTTTTATTTAGGCTCAATTGAATTTTCAACAATTCCCATGCAACTTCTGTTTTTGGGTTTTAGGTGTTTGGGGTTACAATACTTTCAAAAGGGGTTGGTGTGCTAGGTGTAGAAATTGAACCAACCATTAACCTTGAAACTTCATTTGAACCCAATGCCATTTCATTAGCACCCTCATCATCAAAACCAGCTACCATTAGATCCACATTCACATTCAAAACCTCAATGTCTACCACTTTTTATTTGAATTTGGATTATGGATAGACTAAAAAATTGTTGTGTATAAAATGCAACCTAATGAACTCACAAATTAGGGTTGTGAAACATAAAAACTTTTCAATAGAAACCAATAAAGGGTTTTCAAAACACAATGAGCTCCTGAAACTCTAAACCTAGCTTAGATAGATTATTTCAAGATTAATATGCAAAATGCAACTTGAAGAATCCCAAAATTAAGGGTTGTGAAAATAATTTAGTGGCAAATAAGGGCTTTGAAACACAACAACTTTGATAACAAAAACCAACAACAAGGTTTAAGAAACACAAGGAACTCATAAAACCTTAAACCCAACTTGGATAGATTGCTGCAAGATTCATATGCAAAATGCAACTTATAGAAACCTAGAACTAAAGGTTGTGAAAGTAATTCAATTGCAGATTAAAGCTTTGAAACACAAAAGCTTCAACAAAAACCAACAATAGGGTTTAAAAAATAGAAGGAGCTCCTGAAACCCTAAAATTAACTTGGACAGATTGCTTCAAAATCTATATGCAAAATGAAACTTAAAAGGAAAACCCAAAACTTAGGGTTGTGAAAGACTATTTAAAACAATAAACAACCATGAAATGCAAAGGCAGAAAAAAGAATGAGTGCACACACATTCACAATGTAAGAAAGAAACATTTCTTGGAAAGCTTGACAAATTGATTGTTGATGACAATTGAATCAATTCCAAGTTCAAATGCAAATCCCACCCTTGCACACTTGTCAATCTTGCATTCTAGATTTGTATTCATAGCATTGAAAGTAAGTCCCAATGCTCAAAACTCACAACATTGAAAAAAATAGCATCATTGAAAATGGTGGCCATTCTCATAAATCATTGTGTTACAAGATGTGAATGCTATAAAATGCCATCGTGGAATGGCAAAGTTGTTGAACAAACAAGCTTGTGAATGATAGTTTCATTGCTTTATGCTTAGGGTTTAGGTCAAAAAGACAAAACCTAAATGGACGGAACTTTTTGGATGAACAAATATACATGGATGAAAATTGGATGAATAACCGACTTGTGTGTTTTTTTTACCTAAACCCATAAGGGTATATAGGTCAGGTGTTACTTTTTTCAAAGTAATACCCTATCAATAGGGTATATTAATGGGTATTGAAAAAGTTCATACTGAGCTGGGTAGGTTCCTACCTGGGGGTAATCCTAAATCTCAGACCCAGCAGGGGTAGGTTATTTGGTACCCGGATCCGGACCCGGGTTGATAACCGGGTAAAAAAGCAAAAACTGGCTAACACTGGTTGTTACTCTTCTTCCCTGTGAACAAAGTTGAGGTCCCCCCCCCCCATCATGTTTTGTCCAAAGTCAACAAAACTGAAAATGTTTTACAAATATACAAAGCAAATTGGGGAGAAGATTTTACAACTCTGATTCAGAACCTGAACACAAAGGCAAACTGGAAGCCAGACAGACAGACAGACAATATATAAATGAGTACATTGGTCAGCAAGATTGTTTCAGGTATTTTCAATCAAGAAGTACTCAGGAAGGAAAGGACTACTTTGAGGAAAAGGTACCCCACATTGGTTGGGATGGGTGGTAGGGGAGTCAGGTCGAACTCAAGTGGTGGGTAATCAAAGACAACCTGAGTTAAGGGGGGGGTGAAAGGAGGAAGGGAAGACATGCAATTTGGTTTTTGCAACTGCCAGCTTGTGTGCCAGTAAAATGATTTTTCCCTCTTTTGCACTTGTCCCCATTTGTGCATGGTTGTTGTATGTTGTAAGTTGAACCCTCCATTTGATTGACCCTCAAAGACAAATTTGGTTTTTATTGTTTTTTCCCTTTTTTTTTCCTGACATATGAGCAGAAAAGTGGGCAATGGAAATCTTTTCATCCTGCCCCCCTGTAAAGACTGAATATTATTTCGATTGCCCATTTAGAGCTGGCGAGATTTTTTTTTGTTTTTTGAATCATTGTAGCAAAATTTTGGGCCTAGTCCAAACATGCACTGAACAGGGCAATGTAGCAAACTGTCTCTAATGAACACAAGATTCTGACCATTCCTAAGATATTCTGGCCAGGTTTACACTTGATTATGGGCAGAGTAGACCAAATATAATCTTCTGCCCAAAGATTTAGGTTTCATGGTCAGCCTTGAAAAAAAAATAATCTGGAATTTTCACAGCTTTTAGTTTCTGAGTCCATTCTGCCAAAATAAAATTAAGGATCCTAAAAGTGCGGTTGTCTCTCTCACTTGCTTTGCATGCAATTTGCAAAGAAAAAAACAGTAGAGTGAGTGACCCACCAGGAAAACCTAAAAATGTGGGGAATGATCATCAAAACCCACCTGCCCAGTTTCTTCAGAGATACCTGATTAAAAAAAATTTAACCCCAACATGCCTTTTTCAGCTGCACACAAAAAGTAATCTACTCTTTCACATAGAGTAAACAAGGAGTGGCGTCACACTATGGCCTTGCCATTTACATTGAAAAGTATCTTAAGGCAAAAGAAGAAGAATAATGGAAACTCAAAATATTTCACCATGCAAAAATTATAATCTTAAAAAAAAATCCTCTAAAAGAAACCAAAATCCTTCAAGATATTATAACTCTGTAACTAATCTCAAGTTTCACCACAAGCCAAATTTCATCTTTCAAAAATCCTCATATAAAAATAGACCTATTATTATTACCTAGGGACCACAATCCCTTAAGCTACTATACTCTATAATGAATCTAAACACAATATCTTTGCGTCGGTAGACAAGGCCAACAAACAATCAATTTGATACCAAGAGGACAAACAATGCATGATAACTTCTTTGGTAGCATGATGGGGTTTAGGGTTTAGGATTTTTTACATTGAGGCAAAATTATTTACCTAGTTGTATTCTCAGCTCATTTGAGAAAGGAGGGGGCATGGACCTGGACTTACTGGTCTTATTGGAGTTAAGTTGATCTTCAGGGTTGGGTTAATAATCATGTGATGGGGCTCATGATGCACATAGCTTGCCAATCTTCTTCACATAAGGTAATTTTTGAGTTTACCCTAAGTTTGAAGCAAGTTTTGTGATTGACTCTCCCACTAAGGTTATTTCATGTTCACAAGTTTGGAACAAACTTACCACTCTTCCTATAAGACCAAAGGAAATGCTGAAAATGGGTCATTATTTTTTAATGTTTAAAATAATAGGGTTATGTGTAGGATTCGAAGCTCTTTGAGAGCTTAATTAAATACCATAGTACCTTGGCCATTTCAACACATGTCCACTGAATAATTAATTAATTTTGAAAAATTCATTTTAATAAATGGAATATTCCTCAATATTCACTATTATCCTTCACAATATTTTTTGATTTGGAAGAAATAATTTTTTGAAAATTTCAACAATTCTTTAAAATAATATAATTAGCATCAAATTGGCCAAGGTACTATGGTATTCATTCATCAACTTGTCCACCCTTTCCACATGAGGGGGACAAAAAAAGCCTTAAAAATTCAAAATCAAAGGACCTATTCTAAACCACTAATTATTTTCCAATTCTATCTTGAAACCCAGTGATTCTTTGAAAAATTTCGATAATACTTGGAATGAGAGATTATAACAAAATCAAAGAACTGTTCAACACTGGTCACAAGTCATGACTCATTTCTTCCATTTGAATTTGAGTCCTTGTTTGAATATTGAGTATTTGTGTTTCTTGGCTTGTGAAGAATAGCTAGATTTCTTGCATATCAATTTGGTTGAAACTAATTGGAAACATGAAATAACCCTATTGGAAGAGTGGCAAACTTTGGATCAAACTTGGGAAATCAAAAGTAACCTTATTGGGAGAGTGATAAAATTTGGTTTACAAAGTAAAAGGATCATTTGGTTAAAAAATACACTATGTGATTTTCACATGCTTTGGGCTGGGGCTTCTTTTTCTCTGTTGCTCCTTTGCCTACTATGCCTCCAGAGCTGGAAAAGTTAATGTTAATCTTAGCTTGACACTCCCCCCATAACTCCTTTACATTACTCCAAACAAACAAGAAGCTTAAAAAAAATAAAAATTGTACAAATCTTCAGTTCCTGGCTTGTGTTGATGGAAGAAGGCATGTTTTACCCTAATGAGAAACTTAACATCTGAGAACCGGTTATGATTCTGTAACCCTTCGTCTTCACCTCTTGGATGAAAATGTCATGGCCACTGTCTTGGTGGATGGATGAAAACAGGGCATCATAAAGTTCTCATTACAGTTAACTTGTGTCTACTCGGTTATGTTTGGTAACCGGCGAGAGGGAACTGGTTGCTGGAAATAGTCTTCTTGGTGCTTCTTCGGCTGCCTCGACTATGTATTCCTCCTCGTAACACATGCCCTCTTGCCGATTACGCAGTCCATAATACTTGACCTTTTATCTGCCAGTTCGGCCCAGTACTGGTTGTGGCTCATAATCCCCTTTCTTGGGGGGGGTGGTGGTCTCGGAGTTTGCAATTAAATTTTCAGGGTGGAATATAAAGTACACTTGTCAGAAAGTGCTGACTACCCTAGTGCAGTGTCCGTAGCTGTAAGTACTAAGTACTCCTACTTGTGGAGCTGTAATTTGGGAATTTAGTAGCTTATGTGGAGAAGAAATTCAGTGGCTTTTTAGTTTTTTTAAAAATTAATTAATTAATTATTTTTTTCCAACTTTTGTGATGTAGCCCAAGTGGATGTCAAATCCATAAGATGATAATATAGCCAAATTTGGCTAAAAAATAAAATAAAATATTACAGTAAGAAAAAATTGAGTGTCCTTCTATATTTTTGGCTACTACTACTCTATTGCAAACAAGATGCAGAATCTGGAAATTTTGGAAGAAAAAAATAAAATTCAAAATCAACTTTTTTTCTTCAAGACCTGGAGACTGGAAACC
>Ga0209208_10011201_pt1 | contig 11510 bp, 4 predicted proteins | sample S1TSphfallax_3_FD_187694 | JGI IMG/M metagenome (GOLD analysis project Ga0209208, IMG submission 187694) | Host-associated microbial communities from peat moss isolated from Minnesota, USA - S1T2_Fd - Sphagnum fallax MG (SPAdes) (version 2) | ecosystem: Host-associated > Plants > Peat moss >...
ATTTTTAATTCTTGTTTTATATTTCTTTTTTTCATTTTCTATACCTTTTTAAAATTTTATTTCTGTCTTTTTTCTTTTTTGTTTCTTTTTTTTTCCAGTTTTTTTGTTGGTTTTCTTAATACTGCTTTTTTTGCGTTTTAATTTTTTTGCTTTCTTGGTTTTTTCTTGTATTGCTTCCCCTGTTTTTCTTTTTTCTTGTTTTTTATTTTTTGATTTCTGTACTTTTTAAAAAAATATGGTTTTGTATTTCTAGTTTTATTTATCATTTTATTCTAATTTTAATTTTCTGTAATTAAAAATACATATTTCTATCTTGTTTCTTTTGTCTCTTTTTTTTTGGAGTTTTAAAAAATCTGTTTTCCTGGAATTTTTCTGGATTTTTCCCCTTGTTTTTCTTTTATTTCTGTTTTTTGATCTTTGCTTTTTATACTTCTTGAAACTTTTGGTTTATATTTCTTTTTTTTATTTTTGGTTTATATTTCTCTCTTGTTTCTTCTTATTTGAATTGGGTTTTTAATAAATTTTTAGGGGTTTGAAAATTTCTGTTTTTCTGGCTTCTTTTTCTTGTTTTCTCAATTTTTCTTGTTTTTGTTGTTTTTGATTCTTTTTCTTTTTTTTCTGTAATTTCTGAAAATCTTATTTATCTCTATTTTTTCTTGTCAGTTTTCTTTTTCCCCTTCTTTTGGCTTTCTCAATACTGTTTTTGGGTTTTGAATTTTAATTGTTCTTTTTGTATCTGTTTTGTGTGGGTGTGGGAGAAGGTAACCCCTCCTTTGTGTGTTGGGTAATTGCTTGAACAAAGATCCATGCCACATGCAAGTGGGATCACTTGTGGAATGATGGACTAAGAATAAAACCAAACACTGATGCCCATATTGGTAAGAGTCACTTCTTTCACGTGGTTCACTCTATTAGGTATTCCAACATGGGGTGTGGGGGTATCCTCCCCATGAGACGACCAAATTAAAGAGGGATGAAAAATTTGCCGGTTTAATTTGGGCTAGTAAGGTCTACTATTCAAAGGGCCTTGAAGATGTTGGGGATAAGCAAAATGGGATAAAATCTTCATCCAAAAAGGAGCATGAAAAAGATATCATTTGACTTGTGATTGACCATGAATTGGAGATGATTCATGGCCAATAAGTTCCATTAAATTCATTTTTCACTTCAAATTTGCATCGTGCTTCAAACATGTGTTTCCAAAATTATACTCATTGGTTTGTGTGTATGTCCATTTTAGGATTTGAAGTACCACCAAGGAGGCCTTCATAGATGATTTGGTGAAAATAATTTTGGCAAACTAGCAATTATACACCTAATAATATGTTCAATTTGCACAAAATGTAGTGGCACACTATTAGAGTGCAAATAGATTATCATTGGAATCTATTAGTGAGGGTTCTATTGAAAGTGAAGGCGAGAGCAATTAGCTTAACATTCCATTTTTGGACTTATACACATTTTGTACCATGCAAATGGCATCCATGAATTTTCCATGCCACATTTTTGTAGATTAATTTAGCCTCCATGGATATAGCCCATTGGCATTGGAAATGAATGTATGTAAAGATATCTACTTATAAATTTTTAAAACTTTATTTGTACAAAAACAAGGTTATTAGGATCCATATATAATGTATGTGCATCTTGCATTGAATAAAAAAAATATTGGATGTATTGCTAATACATGAGGATATTGCAATTGTAATTTAAACATATTCATTCCATCAACCTTATCTTTGAACTTAATATACCCATAACGATATTGCATACGCTTCGATTGTTTTTTGGTCCACGCAATATCTTAAACCCTAAACTTAACTTTAATACACCCAAGATGGTACTATATAACTCCAATACGAATAAGGTAAACCAAATAAGGGTATTGTAATTGAACGAGATTTTTTTACCTTAGTATTATGTGAGGCAACAATTAAATATTGGTTAACACCCATATTAAAGAATTGCATATAGGGTCAACATAAATTATTTCCAATATGTCTTCAAGGTATTGCATTGTTGAAATAGATAAAATGAAATTATTTCAATTGGCCTAAGGGTATTGTGAAACACCAAAATGATCCAAAGGGTAATGTAGATGTGAATATGGTTGGATATGATATTTGTGTTTTGTCCTTGGGGTATTGCATCACCTTAATGAAACTAATGGATATGTGAATTGGTTGGATATGATATTGTCAATGTGTCCATAGGGTATTACATTGTTCAATTAGATGCTATGAAATATAATCTAGGCATGAAGGTATTGCATAAGACCAAAATAATTTAGTAATTACATTTTTTAATCAAATGATGTGAAATATATTATCTTGGGCATCAATATTGCATAACAAAATAATCCATTGCATTTACATTACTTTGATGAGGGTAATGCATGTGTGAATTGGGTTTATATTGTCAATGTGTCCATAGGGTATTGCATAGATGAAATAAATGGAATAAATAATTACAGCAAGGCCAACTTGTTTATTGCAAAATAATAAAATGATATAGTGCATTTGAATTACCTTGATGAAGGTGATGCATATAGGCATTAGGTTGGATATGTTATTTCCAATATGTCTTTGGGGTATTGCATTGTTCAATTAGATGATATGAAATATAATCTAGGCATGAAGGTATTGCATTATAGTAAATTTGTTGTGCTCATGCATTAGTTTGATGAAGGTATATATATATTAAAAAAAAAGGTGCAATATGATATTTTCCCTTTGCCTTGGTAGTATTGCATTTCAATAAAATCTTTTAGTGGGTGTGCGTTACCCTTATGAAAGCAATGTGATAATCAATTTATTTTGCAAGTTGTGCTAAGGGTACGACACAAATTTGAAATCTAATAATTGTGAAGAAGTTCAAAAAGGGTATTGCAAGAATGGTTACATCAATGGATTGATGTAGCTTGAGTAAAAATATCAAGTTCATTTGCAATACCTTCATGTTTGATTTAATTGTTGAGTTTTATAGGGCTAAAGAAAAGAAATATAGTTTAGTTGCAATATTTTCAGTTGGGTCATTGTAACATTATTTTCCATAATCATAAAGTTACATGGTCTAGTAGGGAGGTAAGTAAGAAGGAGAACAAACCAATGTACATGGTATATCGCAATACCTTCATCGACCTACATTGTCATTGCCTTGGTGGAGATTTAGTGCATAGGTACATAAATAGATAGGTTGATAGGTGGGTAGCTAGATGGGTGGGTAGGTGGGCAAGTAGGTAGGTAGGTGGGGAAGGAGGAGACTAGGATGCATAGGCAATAGTTTAAAGGTAAGTAGGTAGGTGAAACTTGGGCAAACATGGGGGGTTAAAGAAAAAAACTTCCCAAAAAGAAAACCAACCTAGGTTGAAGAAAGGAAAAAATAAGGTCAACTTGAGTTTGCCACCTTGGTTAGCCCAAGGACAAGGAGGGACAAAAAAATGTGCACCCATGAAAGCACCATCCATTCACATTGGTGCATTGGTGGGTGTTAATTCACTTTGGCCAAGCGGTTGATTTTTTCCAAAAACTATTTTATAAGTTTTTTCATTTGCTGGATACATGTTGTGGTCACCTTCCCGACATATTTTTGAAAGAACTGCCTAGATAACCAGTTTGGTGACAAAGAATGATATCCACCCAACATTAGATGATACAAAGACCTCCAAATTTCTGACTTAATATGATGCCACAAATGGCCCCTTGACATAAGGCCTGATTATCAACCTTGCCCTTAACCCCAGATTAACTTAGTTTGGGAACTTTGGTTTAACTGTCACTAAACTTTCATGCTTTCTAAATTACTTTCAGTGAACCAACACCTACACTGGGATCATGGTAGAACCCCAATTTTGTTGGGTTGCTTTTAAACATTATAAATATCTCACCCTTAAATTAAATCAAGGTCTATTAGTTTAATATTTACATTTGTTGGATTAAATATGGTTGTTGAAAGGCCTCGCTCGAAAAGGTGAATGTACTAAAGCAAGGAGGTCTGTGTTCGAATAGAAGTTGGTGTCCAAACACCCTTACAAAGTAAACGAATCCCCCACTAGCATACTCCCATTTTGTGACCACTATTTAACAAAGGACCTATCACCAAAGAGTTGATCTTGAAGTTTTGTGTTTGGAGATCATGGCTTTTATGTTTAGTGATGGTTGTGAATGACAACCCAAATAAACTTAACTTGTTAAACTAAATTCAAACGGAAAAGGGGTAGAAGGGGGGGTGGGCTTGATCTAACAACAATAGGAAGGCCAAAATAAAAGTAGTTTTGAAAGAAAAAATACAATAAAAGGGCGAGAACTAATGGATAACCTTGAAGAGCGACAACATCAAGAGGGCACAAGAGGAACAACCATCTTGAAAGACCTATAGCTAGAAGGCTAGAAAAAAAAGGCCAAAACACAAAGCAAAAAATCAAAAAAACCAAAAGGAACATGGAAATTTTTTCGAAGAATATTGAACTTCAAGTACCAAAAATGTGAGCTTGGAATAGAAGAACGCAATTGGGAAGAATAACACTCAAACACAAGCTTGGAACAACAATAACACAACCATGAAAACAAAGATTTCAACACAAGCTTGGAGCAACAAGAACACAAGTTTGGAATAATAAGAACACGACGGAAAAAAGTAACAAGAATGCGAGCTTGGAGCAACAAGAACATGAACTTGGAACAACAAGAACACGACCTAAAAGAATAGTAAAAATGTGAACTTGGAGCAACAAAAAATCTTGTTACAAGCTTGGAACAACAAGAACATGATCGAAAAGAGCAACAAGAATCTATCCAAGAAGAGTAACAAGAATGTGAGCTTCAAGAGCATCAAAACGTGAGCTTGGAAAAATACAAGAATTTGGAAAAACATCAAAAACACAAGCTTGGAGAGTAACAAGAACACAAGTTTGGAAGAGTAGCAAAAATGCAACCGAGAAGATGAACAAATGAAACTCACACACAATTGTTTAAAAAGAGAGGAGCATGAGTAAGTTAAACAAGAATTCAAAGAGGCTCGTGCAACTCAAGCACAATGAGGACCATGATCACCTTTTGAGAGAAAGAGAGAAAGCGAGTAATTTTTTTTGTAGATTTAGTGTAGGCGGAAGATGACAATCTAAATAAAACAAAGGTTGGCACTCACAAACATTGAGCCACATAGCGTGCAATCTAGTAGCATTTGTTGGATTCAAAACTACCCATAATTGTTGATTTTGTAGGCATAATTTTGGTTAAATCTTGGCCACACATGTTAATGTGCATGTTATTATGATGAATTTTGTTCAACTATTTTTAATTTTCATTTCTTTGATGGGGTAAGTGGTGTGCATTCGTTAGGGTTTGGTTGATTGGTTACCAACATCCATGTGTTTTTAGATTTTCCATTTTTCCTTTTTTACCCCCCATACTCTAAGGTGCCACAATTTTTTCATAATTGTTTTGTTTTTAACGATCTTTGGTGTGTTAGATGCACCAATAGAAGGGCTACCACTACTCTTTGGACGCCATCAATAGTAGAACCTTCCCCTAGGATTTGGCCTCCTTTGAGCCACTAAATGTTCATACATTAGGCTCCTTACCTTAATGTAGGTGCTAGTTCACCTTGGTTGGTCTAACTCACCTTCCATTTGCACACAATTTACTTTGCTACCTATTGGTAAGTGAACCTATAATTGTTTTTGCAATCAGGTCCATTGTTTTTGTTTCTTTTTCATTTTATCTTTGATTTGTTTAACATAATAGAGAAATTTATAAAATGACCTTATCTTTGGGTCTTCTCTTCATCTTTTGTCTTTCATTTCAATTTCAAACCTTGTTATTTGTAAAGGGGTGAAAACACACTAAGGGTGAATCACTTTTCATTAGAAAGGTGATGTATAACAAGTATTATAGTATGCAATAAGTTAAAATCTTGGTGGTATTCTTTGGTTATCATAAACACGAAAAAAAATTCTAAATTTCATGAGAAAATTTTGGAACTCAAAGTTCACTTGGAGTTAAAATCAATTTTGATCCAACAATTAGATGAAAAGAATTGGATAAAATTAATGTACATACGAAATATAACTTACAATTTTTTCAATGGCCATAAGGCCTCACGTTTGTAGTTCATGAAACATTACCAAACAAAAGAAAATTGAAAAACTAATGCCATTTATAAAATCTCTTCATCTTTGATATGGCGGTGGTTTTTTTCCTTAAGTTTTTTTATTATGCACTTATTGCTCAAAAATGAAAAAAAACACACATTTTTTGAATGAAATTTCATCCAAACATTTTAAATTTTAAAATGGTTCTAGATTTAATTCATGTATACCAATATCATACACCATAAAAAAATTCAGCCAAGAATTCCACTCATAACATTAGTTTTGAAGTATATATGCAATTTTTTCAAACTTTGTGACAAGTACTATTTTGTCACAAATATATTCCATACATTCAAATTTTTCATTGTTTGTTGGATTTTAATAAATAATTGATTAGATTAAGTTTCAAGTTAATCAAATATACTTTAAAAAAATAAAACAATCCAAGATGTGATGTCCATACATTACCAAAAAAAGTAATTGCACAAAGATTATACTTGTGACTATAATTTTTGGGAGGCTTAGTGTGCTTATGCCCAAAATGAATTTTAAAAAAAAAAATCAAAGATGAAACTCAATATCATAATATTTAATGCATGAAATTTGAAATAATTATGGCAGCAATAAACACAACAATAATGAATATGCTCCACAAAAAAATCTCAAATTATCACAAAAGTCAATGTAATTTAAGTTTCATCTTATTTCAACTTTCATTTAAATGCAATGTATTAAAATGTTTTTTTTTCTAATCTCAGCCCCCCCTTATGAATGACCAAGCTAAAAATTTCAATATTGATATTGTGTTTCCTTCACTTTATGGATATATATAACAAATATGTGTGATTTATTTTATTAGATAGACAAGACCTAGGGTACTTGCCATCTAACCTATGTTGGAACCAATAGGCTTTTACATAACATAAATCATGCCAAAGATATATATGTCCTTTTTCTCCTTTTAGAATAAATAAAAATTCTCTCGCCCAAATGTCAATATTAGGGTGGCCTGTTCATAGTAGACAAATTATGGGACTCATTATTGGGGTATAAAGTCTTATTGTCTTGAATGTTTCATGTTATGAAGGGCATGAAGTTATTCAAACATTTACGATATGAATTTAAGGTTGAGATTGTTGGCCATTTGTTTTATGAATGGGTTGTTTCTTTTAGCAATGCCAAATAAATTTGCCATCTAGTTTTTTTCATCATTCAATGAAGGGGTTGTGGGTTGCTATTATGGTGGTGCACAATTATGATGATGCACAATGTTTGGAGTATGTTGGGTTGTCCTTTTTTTCTTTTGAATTTGCTAACTTTGTGAGTTTTATTGATGAGCTTTGTGTGGTTCTTTTGATTTTGGAGTTGTGATGTGTCGTTTGTCATTGATGTGTTTGAAGGCTATTGGTGAAGCAGACAACTTCTTAAGGTGGATTTGATACAAGGTAATTTTTTTTCCCAAAAACTTAGTAGTTGGTAGTTTGTGAATTTAAAAGAAAAACATCTATGTTATTGTGATTGTTGAAGAGAAAAATGTTTTCAACAACTTAAGTCTATTGTTTCTTTCTTAAATCTCCATTGGATAGACAAAATTGGGACAATTGTTGGGTTTGAAGTTAAAATGTCCAGGTTTAGAGGCATTAGATATGATAAAAGGCTTTAGGGGGTTTGGGAGTTTGACAGTGTGATTTTGGAGGTTCAAGTTTGGTATACTTGAGCCAAAGTTTTGGGTGTGTGAGTTCTAAGTGTTTAAAGGAATGAAACCCATGAAAATGGGAACTCCAAGAAAAGATGGCTTTTTGAATATTTGCATATGCATACATTGGTGATTCTTTTTGTTATAGATTTGGTTATGGGGTTTATCTATCTCTTGTTCAAGTTTCATGGTGTTAATGAAACATTTCAAAACTTGGGCTTGGAAAAGGTCAATCATTCATCTCTATTTGTCAGGGTTTTATGTGGTGCATTGTTACATAATTATGTTGGTGGTTGTGTGGTTATAATAGAAGTTGAAGGGTTGAGTCACATGCGTGTTTTTTGGAATCACAAACAAGGATTATGATAGCCATGAAAGTGAACTCAAAATGTTTTGATCCAAATGTGCCTTAAAGAACAAAGTCTAGATTGTTGTGGAAATAAAATTTGCCATTCTTTTTGTGTGGAAAAACCATGCAATTCTATTCTTGTGTTGTCTATTGGATTGATGGGAGTGTAAATATATTTTGTCCTTGTTCTTTTCATACATATCCTTATTGTAATTCTCCTTTTGGTACTCTGGTAATCAATATATCTTTTCCAGTACTATGATGTGTGTCATAACTTTTTATAACCTAGATGATGTGGCAGGTAGGGTTTTTTTTGGCAAAGTAGTATCATGTTTTGACATGAAAATCTGAATTCAACTTGTACATTGTTGTTTTCTTTTTTAGTTTTATGATTTATAATTAGTTGTAAGGATCCCAAGTAATGATTTTGTTGTGGCAAATTTTCGTTATTTTTCACAAAAAAATTGAAAAAAGAATATTTTGTCATAAATTCCATGTTCTAAAAACATTTCACCAAAAATGATTTTTAAATCTAAAAAATTGCCAAAAATACACCACAATTGCATATAACATGAAAAGGTGATTGACATTTTTCTATTTTCATGTTTTGAATATCACCAGATTTGGTTAAATATTCTTATGGATGATTGTCACTTGAACAACATCACAGAATTCACAAAATTGAAAAAAAACACATACACACACAAATCCCAAGCAAGATCTTGAATTAATCATTACAAATTGATAAAAAAATTTCAATTCTCTTAAAAATATAGCAAAATTTTTTGTTCAAAATATTATCTTGTAATACTACAAATCAAGAATTTTCTGTTATTTTTTTGGATAAAATATGGTCATATTTTCTAGTTGTATCAAACATTGGACAAAAATTGTTTCAATGAAAAGATGTCGATAATTAAACCAAAACTTGACCAAGTTTTTGATTGAACATTTATCAATGGTATTCTTGAATAAAAAATTAAATGACATGTAGGTGTCCTTTAATTTTTAACAAAGGAGACAAAAATTAGTTAACATGGTAGTATTATTTTTTTAAAAAAAGTTAAAAAATAATTTAAAAATAATTTAAATTCACTTTTATTGAGCTATTAACAAGTCCAAAATGAAATCATGTTCAACTCATGATTCCAATGAGTTTTTAAAATGTTATGTGTTTATTTAATTATGTTTTTGAACTAATTAACAAAAGTTCACCAAACTTGCAACAAATTCTCATGTTCATGACATGTCCAAAGTAAGATTTGAACCCTTACTTTCTTAGCCACAATTTATTAAGGCCCTTTGCCATTTGACCACTATTTCATGTGATGACAAAAATTGTTATTATAAAATATGTAAACACACATTTAAGAAAACAAATTCACATTACAATTTTATTACATAATTAGTTAATTACACATGTACATCATTAATTATTTTTATTTTATTTTATTCATAATTTAGTCTCATAATTACATCTAGATAAAACCCCATGGTTGGGGAAAAAAATTTAAATTAATCTAAGGTATATACTATGTCAATTTAAAGATTTTATAATTAAATATAATTCATTTATTTTTCAAAATATTTAATAATATGATACTGCTTGTATAGTTTTCTTAAGTTTCAAATATCCATGGCTATGTATCATAATCTTTTTAAATAAAAAAAGAAAGAAACCACATTTTTTGGCTCCCAAAAGTGAAAGGAAGACAACTAAATCTTACCCTGTTGCACTTTACTTGGGCCTCTAGTTTCACTTCAATGGCTCGTTGCCATGCAGTCCATTTTAGTGAACTGTACTCCCCCTTTGTAAAACTTGTTCCTACTAGTGGGTGCCCATGACCTTCAGACACTGTGAAGTCGCCTGGTTCCCCATCCATGTCCTGAAAATCATGTGCCAAAAAAATTCTAAGTCCTGGATCATGTGAAGCCCCCTGTGTGAAATCCAAGTCCCAAAATTGAGATCCCACATCCTGAAAATCACGTCCTAAAAGTTTTCAGGTTTCGGTCTTGGAAACCACGAGTGTGAAAATCCAGGCCCCAAAGTTGAGATCCCAAGTCCTGAAAACCATGTCCTGAAAGCCATATCCTAAAATTTCCCAGGTCTTTTTGGGTCTTGGGAACCCAGAGTGCAAACTCCAGGTCTCCAAAAACTGAGGATCCCACATCTTGAAAATCATGTCCAAAAAATTTCCAGGTTTGGGTCTTGGAAACCCACACTGTGTACGTCCCAAAACTTAAATCTCACGTCCTGAAAATCATGTCCTTAAAAATTCCATGTCTAGGTTTTGGTGAACCCCCTAGTGCAAGCAAACTCCAGGTGGCCAAAAACTAAGACAGTTAAAAACGCCCTATTCAGTGTGTTCAAATGAGTTATTTCTGGGGAATGGGCAGTGACTGGAAGAATTTTCCAGGCACTGCCCACACAGACAGACACCACCACTGTTGCTTTTATATATAAGATTTTCAAAAGGTTTCTTTCTTGGTATTAGGACCTTCGGCATACCTTCTTCAAACCAAACTTCACCTTGTTCAACCTAACTAGTAGGGATATCACACACAAACAAATCTGACAAGCACACACCAAAACCTCCCAACCTTCTTCTCTCTTTTTTACTTACAAAACAGAAAATGAATACATTCAAGAGTAGCCAACCACAAACATGGTAGGTTTGATCCTCTTATTATCTATTTTGTTAAAACTTTCACAAGTTTCTTTTTTTTTTCCAGAAACTCCAGTAAGTGATCCCCTTTTCTCTCACTTCTGATTCTTAGTCCTCCTTCTGTTCTCACCTGTGTCTCTATTTCTATACAAGATTTATATCTAACACCTCTTAGGTCCCATTGTCATGTGTTCACTTGTGCTCCCATCACGTTTTTCGCCTTGTTCCCTATCGTTTCCTGAAGGATCATTACAATATGTGAACCATGCAAATATATTATTTTTTTAAACATAGGTTAAAATAAATTATACTTTTTCTTTCCTTCTGCTTTGACTTCTGAATGTAATTTAGTTCAATCTTGTGCAAAATGTTCTATCTTCTAATGCTCAATTGGTGTAGTATATAGTTCAGTTTTATTGGCCTTGCCTACCTATCTACCTCATTTGACATGTAAATGGTAGAGGGGATGATCATCCTTTAGTTATAAGACTACCATTTTTAGATTTTAGTTTAGTCACTCTTGTCAAGCTTCATAAATGTTCAAATACACTTGTAAATAAGCTATAGTCCCCTTTTCACAAATACTTATTATTGAATTGCCCACTATTGCAAGCACTTGCTTAGAATTTGATAATTTGTCATGATTGAAGATGAAAGTTTTGGTAAAGAAGAAGACATCGACGTGTACTCGAAAAAGGTGCATACAAA
>Ga0209208_10011202_pt1 | contig 11510 bp, 4 predicted proteins | sample S1TSphfallax_3_FD_187694 | JGI IMG/M metagenome (GOLD analysis project Ga0209208, IMG submission 187694) | Host-associated microbial communities from peat moss isolated from Minnesota, USA - S1T2_Fd - Sphagnum fallax MG (SPAdes) (version 2) | ecosystem: Host-associated > Plants > Peat moss >...
ACCAGCAGACGGAGTAGTTCTAGTAGTAGTAGTAGTAGTAGTAGTAGTAGAGGAGGTTTGTTTTTGTTGAGGAAGTTGGGAGGTTTCTTTGTAGGCGAAAAAGGTTTGGGGTTGTGTGGTTGTGTGGTATAAAAACAGGGGCTGAAGGAAAGATGGTGCCAAGTCCAGTGGTTAATGTATACCCACTATCCAGTTACACCTTCGGCAGCAAGGAAGCAAAAATGGAGAAGGACACCTCCGTTGCTGACCGCCTTGCGCGCATGAAGCAAAAGTAAAGCAATCAAACGAGTTTCGCTTTTTTTCTCCGATTGTCTTTTTCTTCTTTTTTTTAGATGTGTTGTATACATTAGATTTTTCAGTAGCCCATTTCGTAGTCCTCGTAATCGTTGTCTGTGTCTGCAACGATGATGCCTGAGGCTTGCCATTAAGAACTGGGTATGAAACCCTCTAGGGTTAGGGTTAGGGTTTTTAGGGTTTTTGTGAATGCCCAGGGTTTAGGGTATGATTATCTTTTTTGTTGTTGAGGAGCACTCTGACTACATCAATAAAATGCTGCTCATTCTTTCTGGTTAATCTTATTGCAGCTACATGAAGGAAGGAATGCGCACAAGTGTTGAGGGGATTTTGTTGGTAAGTTGTTCTTGCCCCCTCCCTTTGATGTCAGGATATTGAGACTAGAATTATTAGATGCAACATCTAAGGAGAGACATCTCCTTCTTCTCAAATGTGAATTACATTGCTGTGGTTCATATCTACCATCGCATGTTCTTCAGGTACAGGAGCATAATCATCCCCATATTCTGCTGCTACAAATAGGGAATTCCTTTTTCAAGCTCCCAGGTGGCCGCCTAAAGCCGGGTGAAAATGGTGAGTGTTTTTACTCTTCCTGCTATTCCAGCTCTTATGTTTGCTCTGTTGCAATTGAAGAAGGTGTGTACTGATATGTAAAGTGAGATCATTCTTGTATTTGCAGAAATTGAAGGTCTAAAGCGGAAGCTGACCAGCAAGCTTGCCCCAACAGCATCTTCTATTCAACCAGACTGGCAGGTTTTTGAAAGCTGACAATTTGTACCTTCAGAATATCCTGACAATGAGAGACCTGCAAATATACCATGTAAAAATTACAGAGGATTATTTCTGTTGACAGCAATCTCATGCTGACAGGAAGATCATAGCTGGTTTTTGCAGATTGGGGAGTGTGCAGCAATGTGGTGGCGGCCAAACTTTGAGACATTGTTGTATCCTTATTCTCCTCCCCACATCACCAAACCCAAGGTAAATGTTTGAATTTTTCAGTTGTCCAAGTTGAATCTTCCTATTTTCATATGTTTGTGCAGCTGAGGAAACAGAATGTCATTGGAGCTCTCTCATTTTGAGAAGGTTCAACTCTTATGTTGGCACCAAGCAAGCATAGCTGATCTGATTTCTGTGGGCACATACATATTGATGTGATGTTACACCCAGTTATTGAATCTTCCATCTTATGGATGTGTTTCCAGGAATGTAAGAAGCTCTTTGTGGTCCCTTTGTCTGAGAAGCAATATTTCGCTGTTCCCAAGAACTTGAAGCTACTTGCAGTTCCCTTGTTCGAACTGTATGATAATGTCCAGGTATTTCAGGGACTTGCTCATTGAATTTGTGCACTTCAAGATTTTTCTGGTGATGGACTTCAATCTGATCTAGAGAGAAGGTTTCCACACATTTGAGTTCTCTATGTTCCTTTGAAATGTGTACATAGTCATGCAGGGAAGTAACAGTAGTATCCTCTCATTCCTGAAACTTTTCAAACAGCACTGCCATTTGTCTGTGTCCACATCAGTTGCAAATAGCTAAGCTACAGATCATTTTGCATACAAAATTTCATGTAGGTTGATTGAAATATTTGTGTGGTCTTTAGTATGCTTCACATGGTTTGCACCTGAATATTTTAGTTATTGGTCCTAGTGCACTTGTATGAACCAAAATTCAGAATGATGAAAGTTCTGTTTTGAACATGTTTTTGCAGAGATATGGCCCTGTTATTTCAGCTATACCCCAGCAGCTATCCAAGTTCAATTTCAATGCCATCAACAACTGATTTTTGTGAAAACAATCAACAGCAGTTTTTAGAAGAGTGACTCTGACCACAAGGAGTAAGTATTGATGTTTTAGAAATAGTTTAGTCTCATTTGAGAATCTTCAAAACTTTCTTCTAGATTTGTAAGGTACCATATTTAATTGACAGAGAGATGACAAAATACCTCACCCACCTTGTGACATCATCTGTGATCATCCTCATCTTGGACACACATTGTCTCAAGATGCAGCGTCACCACCTCAAATTGGCCAGCGCCACTCCTGTTTAAACTTTCACCCACCTTGCTCTTGTGCTCTGGTCTGTACAATGCTATATCAAATATCATGATGAAGGTGATGATTTGATACTTCGTGAGTGATATTCATAAGGTTATTAGTTATTACTGTGCTCTCTTGTTGTGTTATTTTTTTAAGAATGACAGAACTGTTACCAACAAACAGATTTCTCTGCAATCTCAGATAGATGTAAATTCTGCTGTTGGTTGTTGTTGGAGCTTCTGGCTCATGTTCCAGTGAACACTCATCAATCCGATAAACAATAATCTACGAAAAGAGTTTTGAAACAGTAATAAATCCAGTAAGTTGAACAATTTAGTGGAGAGTTGTCGAAGCAGTCAGAACCTATGCAATAGCTTCAGAAACAATGGTTAAACTAAACTGATTACGTTGTGCCTCAAATGTCAGCCAAACATTCAACTTGTTTTTGCAAAGGTAGTGCACCCTAACCCTAGCCTAATACAAAATGTTAATCTATTTTGGTGTTAGTTTGGACTTGTGCACGAATGAGAAAAACCCTACCAAACCTCGATTTGCACTTTGGTCATTGAAAGTGTCTTATCCTTCTTTTTTTCTAAATTGTGTGCACCATCGACTTCAATATGAAGAATGAAGAATAATGTCCTCGTACTTAGGTTTTTTCTCACAAAATGATCATGTGATTGACATTTAGGTACTATACTTTTGGCCCCACCTACTAAACTAGTAGAAAATCACCAAAAATATTTGTAAACAAAATATTAAACCAACACAAATATATGTTAAATATTGACAATAGTTCACACAAGATTGGTTTGGTGCTTCAAAGCAATATATACATCAATTATTGATACCAAAATCTCATCAATATACAATAGTGTCACCAATTCTTGATGGATTACATGCACATCATATAATGTTTTTGGGGATGTTTAACAACAAAAAACTTCCTACTAGTGTTGGCTAATTTTAAAAGAACGATCATGAATTGTAACAACATAAAACAAATTTGACTTAATTGTTACAATTTTAAAACTTTGTACATATGCGTTTAAAGAACTTAGACATATTTTAAAAAGGACAATAACATTCAATGGGTGCAATCACGGTTGGGGTACACAAAACGAATGTCTCACCCCAAAATTATTCTCAAGGCATTATTTTGAATGACCATTACATTTATGAAATAACTTATTTGGTATTTGTTTTTCATTAGATACTCACATACTTTTTCATTAAAATGGTGATGATTTTTTATGATTTGGATGATTGAAACATGTTCTTAAATGTCTTGAAAGATGGTTCAAAAATTGTATTCCATAGAAAATGATTCAATAAAACTAGCAATATTTATTCAAATTGCTTCAAATTTGAATCACAAATAGAATAAAGGATGTTCTATATGATGGCATAATTTTTTAGTATGATAAATCACCAAATTTTGTGGAATTGATCCCAGAATCTTGGATTTTTTCATAAAATAAATGTGTTAATTTAACTAATTTTATTAATTAAAATTTTACATTCCAAACAGTTGGAAAGAAGTATAGGAAATGTGGGTGCAAAAAAAAGGACATTATTTCATTTTTTAATAAGGTTTTGGCACTCCAAATGAGAGTATGTCATCTTGAAATATCTAAGTAGTGTTCCATTTTTAAAAAATACTTGAGTAAGACATTCAAAATTTGTTCAATTGATTTGAATCATTCATTATAACATTTGTTGGTTGAAAGCCTAAACATACATATTCCCCCTTCCATTTTTTAGCATTTTAGAACATCAATTTGGTTAAGTCCTTAGTTTAGGGTTTAAACACACAAGACAAATGGATGTCATGGTTCTTGTTGTGGTACCCTAATCATGATTGCACCCCAATCTAAGTCTAGGTTTTGATTTCAACAACAAATAGTTTCATAGTTTGAATTCAAACTTGATTTTAACAAATTTTAACCCTACAATCTAGATACCCCAAAAATTACAACATCAACTTGGCAACATTGGTTATGATATTTCATGTTGTTATCTAAACAAATTTATTATATGTACAGTAGAATCTCTATAAACTGATCCCCCCAAATTTTATAACCTCTCAAATTTTATCACTCCAGCCCGGTCCATCAATGGGACCAGGCAAAAAATTTATATTCTTATAACTTATCACATTTCCTCTTTCCTGACAATTTTATAATTTTATAATTCGTTTATTTCTCGATCAGTTATGGTGGAAATAGCTAGTGATAGGCCTCTGTTTAAGACTATTCTGGTGGAGATGGCATACTCTGTCATTCATCTTCACAATCGAGTCAACAAAAGCAGGATAGTTGTCCTTTTGTTGTGTCCAGAAGAGCTGGAGCTTGGAAAGCATCTCTGATGCCTCCTTCGATGTGACCACCGGAAGCTCCTGGTTGTTGTCGTCATCGTCATCGCCTCACAGTTCCAAACTCTCCCATAACTTATAACCTCTCAAACTTTATCACTGGCTGCCGGTCCCTAGGTGATAAAATTATAAAAGTTCTACTGTAGTGATAATGTGCATATTGTCCACCTTTGATAAATGGATAAAGAACAATAGTTGCAATGCAAAACTTAATTTTCATTTGCTATTGCCTTTAATTTTCCTTCTATGTTTTTTTCTCACCTCTTTTAGAAAATAGGATCTAAGTACACCTTCCAACCAAAATATGCATAATTTGTCATCCATATAGGTCTATACTTTTGTTTCATTGAATATTGTACAACAAAGTTGTGTAATATTTTGGATGACCATCAAATTTTGGATGAATACTTTCCATTTAATGATCATAATGTGATTTGATATGAATGTTTGTACAACAATGAGGTCCTATTCAAATGTGTTTGAAAGTCTATGGATTATGAAAAAAGGTCTTTTGACCATACAAATGAACATTTGAACTAGTAATAGGGTCATTCAAATGCACTTGTACGAGTTCAAGGCTTTTAAACTTGACCCCAAAATTATCGTAGAGAATTGGAACTTACATAAGAATTTTATCTACCTACATACTAAGATCCCTTTCATTTTTAAGGTGTAGGTGTAAGTGTGGTGTGCAAATTATTATCAATTTCTAAGGTTTACAATGTGAACATGGGACTATTTATTTTTGTCTATGCATTAGCAACCAACCTATGTTTTGTCATTTACCATTCATTTGAGTGGGATGCAATTTGTTGAAGTTATGGTGGCAATGGCATAGGTTTATGAAGGAGTCAAGCTTTTGGGATAAAGTTCAATAGTTGTTGTTTTGTTTAATGAGTGTCACAACCTTGGCCTTGGGCTCACGACCAAAGCAAGGGCTTGTAAAGGTGTGGCCAATAGTGAAGCTAAGAGTCACATTTCATGCTCCCGGGAATTTAGGAGAGTGCGAAGGAATGAACTTCCACACTCCCAGATGAGCTCCCACTTTGGGAGTTGGAGTCTCAATGGACTCTTGAATTTTCAAAGAGTAATTGTAAGGGTCAAAACCCATTGGATTAAAGAGTTTCTTATATCACTAAACATTTCTTGGAATTTAGATGTTTAAAATGTGTTCTCATGACCCATTTAGACATTTAAAACACAAGTTATGGCCAAAAGAAGGGTTTATAATCAAATTGTTAATTTGATTCCCAACCATTAAAAGTCAAGAATCGCCCCAATTTCCTTCTGTGCAAGTGGTGTGTCACATACCTTTGGAAAGCTCTCAACAAAGGCTCCAACTTTGCTTTAGACCTCACCTCAATCCAAGGTCTACACATAAAGGTATGGGCTTCTAAAGTTGCAGAAGTTTTAACTTTGGGAATTTCAGGTCCCATTTGGGAGTCTCGGGACAAAATGACATTAAGGTGCTAGCCCCATGGCCAGACACAAAGAATACCATAAGGGGGAAGGTGATGGCTTCCCCCAAGTTTGGGCCGTTGTGAGTCTTTTGAATCTGTGTTTACCCGTGGCTCGTCTATGCACCAAAGGTGTTTCAACTACACATTAACCAACTTGTTGTTTAGTTTGTGCAAGTCCGTGTGAGTAATTGACTTTCTTGTCAATCTTCCTAGTCCCCATCCCGAAGTTCCAGCACATTTGTTTACGCTCGAAGTGTTGCGAACCAGGGAACATACCCCAACTCCTTTACGTTCCACTATCGTCACCTTTGAACTCGCATTTGAATCCATCAAGGAGGTTGGGGGTGTGTTAATGTGTGTGTGGTTGCAAGGATACTTAGAGCTAGAGATGGATTAGTGGAGGAAGTACAATAAACGAATGGGTGGAGAAGATAAGTGCCAATTTTTTGACTTAGCAAAAAGTTAAAATAATGATTTTGTAATATGTTTGTGTGTTATGATATTTTTGGGATGAATGGCTAGGGGTTAAATCTTTTTGCTCTTGTATCAACTTTTTAATTTTCCCACTACATGGAAAATTGCAAGGCAGATAGGTCTAGTTATGTGTAGGAGCATCAATGGAGTCGATGGCATGTTCTAGGGGGTCATGAAAGGATTGGTTTGTGTGTGTCAATTAAAGTCCGAGTTGTGTTCATTTCATCATGTCAACATTGTTGCTTTGAAGGGATTCGGGGATTGAGTATTTAGTCTTCTAGGAGTTCTAAGCATGGTTTTGGGCTGCTAGGGAATTTTGGGGTGTTTATGGGTAGTCATTTTCTTGAAATATCTTATAGCCCAAGTTTTGTGTTTGTTTGCATTTTCATAGTTCTGGTTCAATCAAATCAGCATGTAGTTTGTTTGGGGATTTGGTGAAGGTGCATATTAGTAGACATTAGGTGTCAAAAAGATTGCCACATTAGAAGACCATGATACTAGTCTGATTGAAAGAAGATCCAAAATGATCCGATCCATTTGATGTTCTTAAATTAGAGTTTTTGATATTCTCAATTGGGTCATGGATACACATGGAGACTTTCAAAATTAAATTTCGACAACATGTTCTTGTGACAAATGTTTATGTCAGCTTCAAACTTTGTAAGAAGCAAAGTTGTTATGCCCTTCTTTTTTGGTTGCATGAGATTTTTCCTCAAAAACATTGAGGAAGATGAAGTACCCTCCAAATGCAATAAGAATCTTTTCATAATGCTTTGTAATCTATTGAAGTTTGTTCAAGGGAAGGAAAGCAATTAAAAATTTGTGGCCCCGACTAGTTCAACAAACATGGCATAGGAGTTTGTAAGGATAAAGGTTGTGGTACAGGAAAAGGGTCTATTTATAAACCCTTCCATGATTTTGGGGCACCTACCACAAGGTTGAAAGGTCAATTGCAAGCTATTAAAAGTTGCAAAATGGTATAAAGATATCTAACCCCTCCCCGACAAAAAAAACCTTGGATTTTTCTTAGATCAACTCATTTTAAATGTGAAAGAAATAGAATGGGTGCCTTTTATAATTTTGAAATGTACTTTGATAAGTTGGCATGGGATCCTCCATGAAGTAGAAGACCCAACACCACGTTTTGATCTGAAATAATCCTGGAAATTTACACTAGGAAAAAATTTCACAATTCTTTGTGGATAGTTTGATGTTCATATCATAAATGTTCCCCCAAAACATTTGTATAATAAAAGGCAACTTGAAATTGGAATACCCATCACAAGGTCAAAGGCAAGGTGCGGCCCACCACAAGCCCAAAAGGATTGAAAATGAGACCCCCCCTTTCATGTGTAAAATCATGAAAAAATTTATGTGAACACACAATTGGGAAGTTGTGACTTGGGACTTGAAAAAATCTACAACATAATATGTAATGTGACACATATCATCATTCTCAAAATACATTGAACAAATGTTGATGTTTTGGGCAAATCATAATGACCTTGCAGAGTGTGGGCATTTAATTTTACAAAATGCAAATTGGTCAAATGAGTTATAAAAACCAAAGGTATTATCTAATTAAAGGATTAAACAATCCTCTTGCTCGAAAAATCAAATTTTTATATAAAAAAACTTTCAAATGAATTTTTTTGGCAACTTAATGTTAAATATTTTGATAATTTCCCCAATACTTCACCAGTTCTATGCAAACTAATGTTGAATATAAATTCATTTGAGAAATATGTAAGTTTTTTTTGTTTCATATGAAAAATGATCAAAATTTCGAATCGTACTTCATGGTTTGACAATCTCTTTTATTGTGAACTACAAATTTATTTTGTACATCATTTACATTGTACCACAACTAAATGTAGTAAAGGACTTCCAGAAAATTTGTGTATATTAGAAATCCAAATATATTTGATGAAAAATCCAAACTACACATTTCAAATAATGAATGTTTTTTAAATTTAACTTATAATTCTAATCATCCAAATTTTTGTGAGTATCAACAAGTTTGTATCAAAAAAATCAAATACAGAATATATGCATTATCTAACACAATAGTTGGTCAATTTCAAAAATCCTTACCTAAAAAATTAAATTAAATTAAATGAATTTTCATTTTGAATTTCTTAAGACAACTTGGAATTATTATCATAATTTTTAAATGTTAAAACATCAACATATTTATTATAGCTGGCAATTTCATTATGTTTCAACACACTTATTGGATCTTATAAATTCATTTTGACCCAAATGTCATTGTTTAAAAGAAATCAATAATATCCAATATGTTCCTTTGGCAACCAAACTTGTAAACCCCAAACAAAATCTTATATTTTATTTACAATTTTGGTTCAAATTTTGGTTCATTCTATATTGTATGACAAATCCAACAATAATCATAAAGTTTTTAGTACTTCTTAGAAATGGAATTGAATCTAATAATAAATATCAATATTTCCATGTAAATAACAAACACACATAACATTTGCCTTTTCTACATGTCCATGTCCATAAATGAGCTAATGTTTTCTTTGTAAAAACATCATTTTGGGTAGGTATAGACTATGAAGTATGTTTATTGATGTCATAATGAGTGTCAAATAATAACCCTCTAGCTATGGTAATGTCTTTTAATTTCAATTAATAAGAAATTTTGAAAAAAGATACTCATATCAACAATCTATATTGTTTCAAGAAGGTAATATCCAAAAAGAAAGGCAATGTGACCATTTTAAGGTTTAAGGGGACTTTCAAATGTGCATTTCATCTTTTGTCATAGTCCTTATTGGACTTGTAAATTTTGGAATGTTGAAAGTACTTTGTTATAAGTAGTATGATAAAAATGAAAACCAAAATTCTTATTTAGGATTTCATTACAAGTCAAAGTGAACAATTAAGTGCTTTTGGAGGGTCAAAATTTGTAGAATTTTAGAAAGTTCATGTAATTCAATTCAAGTGTCTTCATTCGAAGTGTTCTATAACACATTCAATGATATAATTGCTTAAAAATTTGAATAAAAAATATGTGAGTCTTGAAAACTCCAAAGTAATAGTTATTTGATACATTGTGTGGGACAATTTTTTTTCACAAAGACCATGCATGACCAATTATGAAAAACAAAGGAAGAACCCATGAATCAAATTCAGTGTTGGCCAATTTCAAAATTATGACTAAGTCTAAATTTGGACCTAGGTCCAATTCTTAAGACCCAACCAATAGGTCTAGGTAAGGGTAAAACCCAACCCTAGGACAAGCAATATCCTTGAAACCTAACTTCAACTTGGAAAGCCCATAGTTATTAGATCTAACATAAGACTTTATATGTGAGTCTTAAGTCCTTTTTTTGCAAGTTTTGGATCTTATATATATGTATTCACACTAAAATTAAACCTTGCTAATCTAGGTGTTTTTGGATAGTGACCCTTAATTCTACAAACATTGGGGTGGATGTGGTGTTTTTAGGGCATTTTTGGTTAGTGTGTATTTGGATTCAATTTTTTTGAGTAATGGGGTTGGATAATTTGTTTGAGGTTTCAATGGGTTTTTTGTTGGGGGCTTTTGAAAGGTGTGTGAAAGAAGAAAATTTGGAAAGACTTTTTCAATGGTGGAAATTATGTTCATGAATGTGAATAACATTAAAACTTATATGTTGCTACAAAATCTAAGCTCACCTTTGAAAGCAAATTGGGGATGTTGATGGTCAATTGCAAGGTGTACCTACATGGGAATTTTTTCCATTTTTTTGTTTTGTTTGCAACTTCTAATGAATTAGAACTATGTTGTTTGTTTGAAGCCAATAAATAATGGTTAGTGGTTTTTAAAATGTAGTACACCTTTTACACCCATGATGTTCATATGGCTATTTGTGAATGCCAAAAGAGATTCCAAAGTAGTAAAGGGCAAAGATTGACAACACTAGTTTTGGACCAAACTCAGGGTACTACTAATGCCATGTTTTCTAGACTTTACCAAAAACTCTAATATCCAATAAAAGTAGTTTTTATGTGTATAATTCATTTGGCCAAAATGACCTAACTTGCCAACAATGAGAATCAAAATATGACTTGTTGGCAAATTCATGTTCAATTTTTTTTGCACCCACATTCGATGTTTTGGAAACTTTATTTAGTGGGTGCACAATAAGATTGTCAAGAAACCACATTTCTCACTTAATTAAGGACAAATCTATTATGGTATACAATTACTAGCATTTGAGTTCTTTCAAAGATATGATTTTGGTGACAAAGGAATGTAGTTTCAAATGTGGTGGTCCACTACAATTATAAACACGGTGCTTTTAGAATCAAATGTATTTAGTGCCTTTCATTACCAAGTTTGTGACAAAGCAATTTATTTTTAAGGTTTTGAAATTTTTATTTGCCAAAATTGTTTTTACTACTACAAATCAAGGGTTTAACACTAGTTTTTTTGACAAAATATGATCATCTTTTTGGTCATATTAAACAAGGACCAAAATTGCATAATCAAAACATACTAATCATTTAGGCCAAAAACTTGACTAAGTTTGTTTTCACCAAATTGTTTGATGACAATCCAAGGTGTCCATCCTAAAAAAGATAATTGAAACTATTAGTTGTGACAATAGTTTTTTTTTTTTGAATTTTAAATAATAAGAAATATTTTTTCTTAATTTTTTGAATATTTTCTCATTATAAGTTTATTATTTTATTTCATAATCTCATAATGAAAATTAGTACAAATCTACTTAATAAATGTCATTATTTGGTTCACTTCTTAATTTAGTTTCATAATTACATTGAAAATTTTAATTTTCAAAATTTTCAAAATGTAAAATGTATTACAGAAACTATATATATATACACACACATATATA
>Ga0209208_10011204_pt1 | contig 11506 bp, 5 predicted proteins | sample S1TSphfallax_3_FD_187694 | JGI IMG/M metagenome (GOLD analysis project Ga0209208, IMG submission 187694) | Host-associated microbial communities from peat moss isolated from Minnesota, USA - S1T2_Fd - Sphagnum fallax MG (SPAdes) (version 2) | ecosystem: Host-associated > Plants > Peat moss >...
CACAAGCTCTATCATTCTTGTCAGCCAAAATATCTTGCTAAACCAAATAAAACTTCAGATTTTGCAATGCAATGTTTCTAATGAATGACAAAGTTCTAGTGAAGGTATATATATATATATATATATTTGGTCTACTTTATCATGCTTCTAGCCATAGTAGAAAGCATTACAATTTGTAATTTATTAGTCCAATTGGTACTTACTTGCTTTCCTCTACAACATAAAAACTTGTTGGATTCTAAAACTTTCATGTTTTCAAACTACCATCCATTAATCAAAATGAATGCAAAGCTTAATGGGATAATATGAGTTACTCCAAGATATAATCATTGTTTAATTTTTCATTGTAATAATGAAAATTTAAGTTGATGTTGAAGATTTTAGATGAAATTGTACAACAAAATTCCGAATGTATTATGAGAAATTTAAGGTAAATATGTGGTTAAGTGTTTTTTTTTTTTTTAAATTTGAAATTTTCATATCTTACAATAACTTAAATTCTTGCAATTATAATGATTATCAAACTATAAATCATATAATTATCCCCTACGCTTTTGGTAAAAGAATATTGGTAAGCTACCTTATAAATATCACTAGACATGTGATTGGAAAAAAAAATCCATGTGAAAGCTTGGGGATTTTAATGCAAAATGGCAAAAGAAAAATGGTGAAAAATGATGAAAAAGATGGCATTTAATCAAAATTCTTTTATGATGGGAATTAAAGTTTGGAAATTAAAGATGGCATTCTTTTATTGAGAAATTTTCAATACATCTTATTCTTAAAATTTTCATTTGACGATAGCATTTTTTTAGACACTACTATGAAATATTATTTAAGTCTACATTTCAATTTCTTTGTGTTACAAACACATTGTCACCATTTTGAAACTTATCAACTATGAGTGTATTCTTTTTTTAAATCTCATCCATATTTTAAAATGTGATTCTCACTAAAGTTTATTGCAATATGGATTATTAAAAAATTAACACTGTTAATGTTGAATATGATTATAGATTTGAAATTCATATATAATCCCAAGAAACAATAATTGTGATAGCACAAATTATACATTAATTGTGCATTCACCATTTGGATAAGTTTACAATGAATCTAATAGGTATAAAATAGGGCAAATGCATGCTAAGGGGGGATCACATTTTCTATTAAACAAAGTCCAATTTTTTATAGATTAAAATTATTAATTGTTAGGATTTGTCAATAAGGTCTTGTCTTTAGATTATATATTCAATTGAATATGTACAATGCATAACCAATTGATGGTTATGCAAAATGATTGAAATGGAAAAAGTTATGGACTTTTGAAATTGAAATTATGAAATGTCCGCAAGTAGAATTTTAAGTTATTGGACTTTGATTAAGGTTAATGGATAGACTTTTAAACTTTTTAGGAACATGGTTTTAATTAGGAAAAATGATTAACAAAATATTTAATTTTTTTACATGAAATTATATGAAAATAGTGAATTATGAACTTTTTTTGGAAATAAAGATTAGTTGTTTTCCAAAATTCCATAACATATTGAAAATAAGATGGTTCATTTTGGGATTTTGCACACATGCCTTACACTAGTAGGAATTTTTTTTTAAACAACTACGTTTACAACTAGATTTATAGTCATTTTGGATCAAATGACTATAGTCATGAAAATTGTGTTGGATAACTTGCTTAAGCAACTCAACATGACATGTGTGAAGTCGTGTCCAAAACAACTATGTGTAATGTCCACATGAATAAATAAAAATATGTAGTCGTTTTAGACACATGTAGTCATGTTATAGTTCATTTATGACACTATGTAATCATATTGTAGTCATTTAGGCCCAAGTTTAGAATGTCATTAAAGAGAACTGAACCTTCATCTCCATAACCACAAACCAACTCCTTAACCATCTAACCAATACTTCACCTTGTGATATATTATGTCATCGCATAGATATAAACATGTATATTTCAAATCTTATGCATATTCATATCATTATTTAATTATGTAAGTTCATAATAAATGAATTTCATATTTTAATTACATAATTATATTTTATTTAAATAATTTTTTCAATTCAGTATTCAAATTTAATGTTTTAATTTTCTGATTTTACTTATCAATTAAGTATATATTTTTATTCATTTTAAATAATTAAGTTAAACTGATTTAATATTTTTGGACCATACATTAAAATTAAAATCATGAATAAAATTTAATCAATATTTTTAAATCCATACTTCTATAAAAATTTAATTTTCAAATTTTCAGGTGCAAATATATTATATCAATTTAGAATATTTATTTCAAAAATTTCAGCGTAAAATGTTTTACTATAAACATACACATAAATATCACATGATTTTATTTTAGATTTTTTAATTTAATTATCATTGATTCAACCTTTATACATGTCTGCATGCCATTTGTAAAAGTAACAAACTAAAATATAACATTTTTATAAACCCCTAAAAAATGATTCCACTTGAACTTCATATACACATGTGTTTTCATGTAATGCATGCATCACTATTGCCATTACAAAATGACTTATGAGAAACTTTATGAACATACATGTTAAATTATATTTTATGATGTATGATGTAAAAATTTTATTTACAATTTTTATATAATTCACAATATACAATTAAGTTATGACTACAATTATGTTAGTTTGATCACATATTTACACCATGTGGCAAAATTGCATATGTTAAATGCAAAATGATGGACATTAATTTTTTGCATCATAGATTTTAATATTTTATTTTTTTAATAGGTAGTTACATAAAATACTAAATCTTTTTAATATCATGTGCAATATCATAATGTCATAGTTATTATTGTTGGTTAGTCACTTTAACAACTTTACATCTTTAGCTTGACAATATATAAAATTGAATACATGCTCACATCATGTTAAACATTCATTCCATTAATCCATTAGTTGTAATAACCATTAGATTGCAATTACACATATTGCCAATAAGCTAGATAGTTGCAAATATGGTTCATAATTGTTTATTTAATTGTTGAAGATCATTAGTTGTTTAAGAAGTGGTTGCATAGAACATGAATTCTTCTAATGTTACTCTTTGACCTTTACATGTGTTAATTTCCAATGAAATAAAAATACTAAAACCTGAAAAATAATCACCCCTATTCATGTGTCTAGTTGTGATGCAATGTAAAATATTTTTAAAATAGACTTTTTGGGAACTATTTTCTTGGTTGATTTGGTCCATGCTAAAGTGCCAAGACTAAATATCCAAAAGTATTCTTAAGATAGTGTAACCAATGTTTTTCATTATTTTTATTTATTTATTAAACACTTGAAATGATTTGAAAATGATAGTTATGTGAAATAAATTGTACATCTTTACATAATAATACAATGCAATATATTTTTGAATCATAAAAATTAGAAAAAAAGTTAAGTCACGATTCTAAAAATATTCCCCACAATATTCGTTTTTTAATGATTAAATCCTTGGGCAAATATATAACACCTACTAGCCAATTTGAACCCGTGATTGCATGTAATCCTTACTTGCTTTATTTATCACTTATGTAATTTGGAACAATTTGAATGGATCCAAGATTTACAATGGTCAAAAAAATTTGGGTGCAAACACAATAAAAGGAGCCACTAGGGGTGTGGATAATGCTTAAAACCATGATCTTAAAATTTTAAAAGGAACATAGTAATTTTGATTGTAAAAGAAAAATGAGTGGGTTTCATTAATTGCAGATTTTCAATTTTCAATTTGATGTTTCAAGAGTCTTTTTTAATGTTAAAAACACTCAAAATCTATATATGGATTTATTTTTTAAAAATTATTTCACGTGTCATTTTTCCATATCAAATGTGCACCAATCATTGTTCTTGAAATTGAAAAGGATTTTAATATTGATTATTCAAATAACAACATGAGTTGAATTGGTGAAACTTATGTTTACAACACATTTTGGCACTTTTGGTTCAAATATGCTTTTGGCCGTGAAAATTATGAATTTTGAAGATGTGTATTAAACAAAAAATTATTCATTTTTAAGTGATAAAAAACATGATTTCATTGTACTTATGATATAATATCAAAATGTAATAAAAAACATTTATATATAGCACATTGTTGTAAACTCTGTATGAAAAATGCAAAATTTGGGATAATAGACCAACACATGAATGCCACATGTTAATGTAGTCCTTAGAAAAGGACTTCAACCTTGGCATCATTGCCTCATTATACCATGTTTTCACCTTTCGAAAATAACATGTTAACACCTTACTTTGTGATGTTTGAACACACAATTGCCATCGTGCAAACAAACAATTGCACATTACATCCCATATTTTCAAAATGTTCAAAGTGCAAAATTAGGTCATGTTTTAAACATTTTTTCATATGTTCTCATGTGGTTTAAATTTAAATAAGACAATTGGTTCTAGCATCTATGGTCACAAGGAGGTAGGCATTTGGAGAAATTTTTTATCTCTGAATGTCGTGACCATGGCCTTATGCTCACAACCAAGTTTGAAACAAAACAAATAAGGAATGAGCCAAGAATAAACTAAAACAAAGGAGACACCCAAACACATTCCCTTTGTGAGATGGAAGTTGTGAAAGTGCAAGACGGAGTCTTGCATTCCCACTCTTAGGAGAATCAAAAGTCCAAAGGTGTCCCATAACTTTGGAACAAAGTTTGGGGGATTAACTTGTCCCAATTAGGCCTTCTTTAGAGAGTTGTGTTTTATTTTTTTCAAAAATGCAATATTCTAGTCAAGTTGTATTGAAAACAAATGATCTATAGTGGGAATTATGGTCATGAAAAAGGTCATGAATTAAACTACCAAAATTATTTTAAACCATTATTTTGACAATTTCATAGATTGAATCATGTTTAAATTTAGAGGTTTTTAGCTCATGAACAAAAGCTATGTGTTAATGTGCTTGCATGTTCAAAATAAAAGTAATTTAAAAGAGTTGGAATGTTCCAAAAAATTTAGGAGATAATGTGTTCTAATTTGAGGAATTCATTTTGGGACTCTTAGGAATTTAAACCATTTTGATGCAATCTACAAGAACAACTCCAAAATAAACTATAAGGAGGAGGTGGTACCTCCTCTCAAGTCTAAGTCATGTGAATCTAAAGTGATTCAAGGCAAGTTCATGACCCAATTTGGCTCCATTTGCATTGTTTAGCTTGTGCAAGTGAATTGATCAAAAGGTTTCCATGAACTTGTTACTTCATCCTATTTCCATTATGAAGCCCCCATACACCCCTCTTGTCCTATGCATGCAATGTAGTTAAAGAGTTTACCCCAAGTTTTTTGTTCTTTCTGTTGCTATCACTTTAGGGAATTACCATTGAAACCTTGGGACAAACTTGGGGTGGGGTGCATAACTAATGGTGGTAGGTTGGTGTTGTGTTTTTCCTCATGGTGGTGCAACTAGGTCACTTGCCCAAAATTTTGTTCATGCTTACTTTTTACAATTGTTATAACTTTTCCTTTAATTTACTTAGGTTTGTTCCCATCTTCACCTTCTTTTTTTCTTCTAAATAAGTGTTTTTTTCAATTGTCACTATCATCTTCTCCTTATTGGTTTGAATTTTGTTCAACTCCTACCTTTTTAATTGTGCATGTGCCCATGTTACAAGTGTTGGCATTCTTGTTTGTGAGCTCTTGAATTAGTTATCACCAATTTTTCCCCTTCTTTGTCCTTCTTAGTATGCAAATTTTGGTCCTTCTAAAGTTTGTTCATTGGTTTGACCTCTTAGCCTTCCTCCCTTCCTTTAATTATTGTTGAGATTCATTCATAATTGGGGTTCCAAAAAAATGAAAAAGGATATCAAGATTTTTCAAAACCTAATTTCTACAAATGATTTTTTTTTAATAGTCTAAACTAAGATAATTCATGTGTTGGTGATGACTTTTCACATGTGTACATCAATATGCATAAAAACTTTAGTTCAAACCCAAAATTGCAAAAAAAATTTGAATAATTTTGTAAAAACACTTTGACACACTCTTGGCATGATTATTTCATGCACATGTGACCTACATTTGGGTTACAAATTTCATCCTTAGTGAATGCAAAAAATAACCAAAAGGCCCTAAAAATATCTTTTTTCTTGCAACCCCAAAAATTGAATTGTGTTGCCTTCAAAATTTTCATATGATTTATTATGCAATCAAATGCATTTAATAAGATGGACAAGCATAGAGGTATGCATTATTCATCCATAAAAAATTGTCATCACTTTCATTAATTAATGATAGTTTTTATTCATGTATAAAAATGTGCAATTTGGACACCTAATATGGTTCATTTAAAGGACTCAAAAAGCCATTTATATAAATGATATGAATTTTTTTTAATCATTTAATTATTTGACATGAAATCAATTTACTTATTTGCAAAAATCCAATACAATTATAATAATGCAAACAAATTTTAAATTCAAAATTGTTCTTTGTAATCCTTTAAAAATTAAACATTCCTTTTTGGTACCACAATTGTGAATGGACTTGTTGGTATTCATTATGTTTGTGTAAATGTTATTAGTGTTGATGTTGCAATGAAAACATTTATTAATCTAAACCCTACCATCCCCCCTCCTTCATTATGTAAAGTTCAAGGTCCATATTGCTTAGTGCAACCTAGCAAAAACAGACCCTACTATTATCATCCTAGCTTTTAGCCTATGTTTGGCTAGTTTTTTAGCTTTCAATGTTATGCCCATGTCAAGACTTAGTACATAAATATCCTTGTGGCTAAATGTTATGTCTTGGTTGAATGTAATAATGTAATTTATCCCCATATTCCTTTAATGTTTGTAACAAACTAAGCTATTGTGGAATCTACTCTTACAAGACCTTTCAATGTTTATTTCAACTACACTCTCAATCACAATCAATGAATCTACCACCCTTTTAACCTTTTTTTCTTTCATTTATTTTCCTTAATTTATTTTATTTTATCCTTTTCCATGGCTTTTTGTTGTAGGATTCATAGGTACTCATTATATGTCACAATTGACAATGTGGGATTGTGAATAGTCCACTATGGGTTCCTTGCTCCTTGTTCTCCTTACAAGTAGAATCAACAATCATATTGGGTTGCTAAAAATACAATTCTTGGGTTGTGTTTGTCATGTTTTAATATTCTTGTGAAGGTTGTGACTCATCAACTTCCTATAACCATTTTTCTATGACAATAGGATTTTGTTGACATTTCCAATATTTGCTTGAGTGAAGGAAAGCAATTAGGATCCTCCCCATTCGTTGAAAACTTATGAAAGATGCACTAGTAGGAGATTGTTTCCCCCATCTAGGACTAATGTTTACCTTCATCATTCGAGTTGTAATCTTTTTCATTTACCTCATTGTTGTTTGATGTTTTATGCATGTTATATACACTTCACCATGCAAACGCCTTATCATTCGCTGTTTTAGGGTTTAGAGGCCATAATTCTACAACCTTAAATCCATATGTGATTTTTTTTTCTAACAATGTTTGATTCAATGTTTTGTATACTTGCCCAATCAACATGATTTTTTTTAGTTTTGTACATAATCATTTATGACCATTACACTATCTATTTCATTTTTAAATTGTGTTTTGAAAGGCTTGAAATTAGATGACACATTCAAAGGTTGTAATGCATGTGATGTATGGCTTGGAAGTGTAATCATGTCTAACCCAAATTGATGTGCTTATTTTATTGCCTCTAAAATAACATGTGATCCATGCCCATCTAGGATTATAAAATGCTAATTTTTTTGAAAATTTTCATTTGGTACATATTTTTTGAAGAAGTTTAAAAATTCTTTGAATATGAACATTATCATTCAAGACATTTTTTTGCATTACCATGCAAGTCCTTAACTTTCATATTTTGATGTAGTCATTTTGTAGTTTCACGCACCTTTAAAAATGTAAAATCTTGGCAAGAACTTGTTTAGTGCATCGACTAGGTAAAAACATGGTTAGGTGATTCATTTTTGAAATTTTGAAAAGTTCACATCTTACATTAGTTAAATTCTTGTAATTATAATAAGGATCAAAATATAAATATTATAATTATCCCGTGTGTTAATGATTGAAAGTATTAGTAAAACACCTTCTAGATATCATTAAACATGTGATTAGTTAAAAAATCCAACATTTCAATATGAAATGGACTATAAATTATAAAAAATGACAAAAATCATGGCATTCAAAAATAATTAAATCAAAATTTCTTGTATTGGAAAGTTTCAATGCATTTTATTAACAAATTTTTTATATTTTGAAGCTATTATAACATACTTTTGGAGTTCACATTTTTTATTTTGTTTATGTAACAAATATATTGTCATCATTTCAAAAGTCCATTACGAATTTAGAATTCATTCACAGTCTTTAAATTGATTTTAATTAAAAGTTATTGCAACATGGATGATAATTTTTTTGGTAAAGTTAATATTGAGTATGACTTTAGATTTTGAGTTCACCTATAAATTAGAAAATTTGCAACTATGATAAGGTGAAAACATAAATAGGGGGACTATTTAAATTAATCTCCTAATTTTCCTTTCTTAATAATTATACTTTAGATCTTATGATGATGCCATAAACTTCTTGTGAACTTTGTTTAATGAGAACACACATACTTAATTGTTTACGTGTTTGGATTCCTATTTCATTCAAATTCGAAATGTGATTCACATTATAATCGTGTTAAATGTCAAATGTTTATAAGCTGTAAAAGCTCATGATTTGCAATAATGGTTATTCAAACCTTATGTTATGTAGACATCTTGCCTTTCACAAGATGAATTTTTAGTTTTTGAAATCTACATTGAATCCATCACAATTAAGAAATTTTTGAGATATCACCTTGAAATGGTGTAGGTTGGGTATAAGTGAATGTAATACCACAAACCAAGCAACCCAAGAAGTAGAACTTGGAAAAGGATTGTCGAGTAAAAATCTCAAGAATTATAAGGAGAAGGGCAATCTTCAATGATTACCATGGAGAAGGTAGCTATTCCTTCCAATATATATTTTAAAATATTAAAAAAAATAAAATGGAATTTCCCGTTGTCCCTAAAAAAGGGGCAAAAAGGTAACGTCTGTGGAAAAGGCACCTTTGTAAGCTTCTAGTCTAGTAAACTACCAAGCCAATGTGTTCCACCTTGTTGCTATTTGTAACAATGTTGCTACCTTTCACTAAACTACATGTAAGTTGTTTTATTGTCTTATTGCAACTACCTTTTAGCAAGCTTCCATATTTTAGAAAGCTAGTTTGAAGTGTAACCCAAGTAAAAAGAGTAAATTAATATCAAAACTATTCTACATCAAACAATAATATATTACTATCATCTTAGAGAATAAATAAGGTAAAAAAAAAAGAAAAACAAAATGTTGCCGCATGATAAACATAAGTTTAACAATTTGTACACAACACTTGCATTCTTCTTTCTTCATACAACATTCACCTTTTCCATTCTTCCAAAATTTTCCATAAAAAATGATAGGGGTCCATCTCCAAATCCCCTTTTCATAAGATCACACAAAGCCCACATTACTCCCACCGAACTAGGCTCCTTTATTCTAATTCATTCACAAATCCCTTTTAATGATTAGTAAACAAATACCAATCATCTATCTCCATGGGTCAACTAATCTTAATGGCTACAAGAGATTGGAATAGATTGAAATTTGTGGTAACCCACTCTCTTTGCAATCTTTCTTGCTTGTGGGTTACACAATTAGCTACTCAACAATAGTCTAAAAACTTGTTAAAATTTTCCTTGAAAATTGTGTATGGATGAAATTTTGCATTCATCAAATTGGTCTTCTACTTTCAAATTGATGCTTTCCTTTTCTATTCATACTCTTAGCATTATTGCACTAAGTACTAAAATTATTAAGAAACTTTGGAGATCATTTAACACATTTGTTGGTAGGTTGGACATAATTATTCCTAGTTGAGAGGACTAAATGATTTGATGAACAATTGAATTGAGGGATTTGCAATTGAGATTGTGATGGTTTTATTTTGGCAAGAAATGCAAGAAGTAGGTACATGGATCTCTTTGGTTGTTGTTAGGTTGTTCATAAAATTTCCATTATAACATCCCAAGTTCACAATTGTGCCTTTTGATTTTTAGGTAATTTCAAATTTTGATTTTACATTGCAAATTAATTAGGATATTAATACTTTATGGTGATGTTGTACCCCTTGCAATGTAATATATCACCTCCTATCACCAAATATTTGAAATCACATTATGAATTATAAGATTTGTAGATTTTCCTTAGATCACACCCTTAACCAACCACTTAAAAATGCCACACACATACATATATGTGTGTGTGTGTGTGTGTGTGTGTGTTCATTTGTGTGCATTTTATCGTGACAACTATAAACCCATCACCAAACATTGTCTTTATGTAATGAGTTGCAATGTCTACCCTAAATCATACCCTTTGCCAAAACTTGAAATCCCATGCTAATTGGGATATTTCCAAGTTTGCATTCATTTGAGTGAATTGGAATGCGAGAACTCCAAACCTATCACCAAACACCTTTTTTAGTGACCAAACATTTCTTTTTAACAAATGGTATATGCCATTCCCAAGTTTGAACACACTTACAATGGTTAGAACTTTGAAAAAAAAGATAAACACATTTTTTCTCACCATGCATTCAATCATAAGGTGTTTTTAAAATAGTGGTAAGTGTTTGGTTGTTTGATCAATGGTCTATGTACAATTTTTTTAGGTGTTTGGTCATGAATATTTTTGCGGGGATGAGTGTGCTTACCTTAAGCACCTCGATGTTTGTCTTCGTGGTACAATTGGAAGGCTCGACAACGTAGTTTAATTTTATTGCTTATCCCCATGTACTAGATGATATCATCTAATACATCTATCATTAATGAAGGTTTGATGATGCATATGAAAAAATCTTAAACATAATTTGTTGGTGAAAATGAAAAAAATAACGTAAATCCTTTCAAGAATTGAAGGGAATTTCAACTTGTTGAAAGTGAACTAGATTTACACAATTAGTTTGTTTTTTCTTGGAGTTTTGAAAGGTATTCAACATGTTAGAAATCAACAATTATGTATGCATGTATGCATATATATTTTTACATGTACACTGATACTTGCTCAATTTTCATATATAATTAAACATTGAAAATATGTCATAAAATAGACATAACATGTTCAACCTTTTTAGTACAAAATGCTTTTAAGCACACATATCTCCACATCAATTTCAAACGATAAAATATATCATTGAAATCAAACCAAAAAATAACACAAGAAGGAAATCCACTTGCCACAACATTTCACATAAAATAAATTGCTTATTCATGCTAAAAAATGTGCAAGAGAGCTAACTCTAGAAAAGATGAAACGTGGTAGCAATAATGCCAATTTAGTTGGCGACCTATGGTGTCCACTTTGGAGATAATTTTACAAAGAAAAATCAAATTTCTA
>Ga0209208_10011205_pt1 | contig 11506 bp, 10 predicted proteins | sample S1TSphfallax_3_FD_187694 | JGI IMG/M metagenome (GOLD analysis project Ga0209208, IMG submission 187694) | Host-associated microbial communities from peat moss isolated from Minnesota, USA - S1T2_Fd - Sphagnum fallax MG (SPAdes) (version 2) | ecosystem: Host-associated > Plants > Peat moss >...
TTAATGGAAGGGTGGGTAGCGTCTTTGACCATGAGGCCGAATAATTTGCAAAAAATATGATCATGCAGCCATCACTCCAAATCAAGCCGGCCAAATAGAATAGGTACCAACCTTTTATTTGGCCAGGCAATTATCTTATGTGTAGAGTGGAAAAATTAGCCTTGTGTCCTGAGGAGGTGATCAGATCATTGAATAATGTCATGCAATGGTGTTAGTTTGCTTTGGAAACCATTATGGTTAAGAACAATTAAGCATTGAAGAAATTGACTTTGGTTTATAAGACCACAATAACCATAGTTATGACATTCTTGGTGCGAGAATGTTATGGAAGCCCAAAGAAGCAAGAATTTTAAAGAATTTTATAGATCAACCAGTGTAATTTGGTAAACATTCGCGGGTAAAGAATGTTTTGACAAGGTGCTAAATGAAGAATTTTAAAGAATTTTAATTTGCAAAATGAAGAATGTCATCACTAGGACAATAACAAATGAGTTCATAAATTATATGAAACCCAAACTACAACATTTTGTTAAACACAAATTTGTTGCATAATGGGAAGATAAGCATTTCAAAAAATGTATTAAATCTTTCTCAGTCAACACAGTTGGGTTTGTGGTTGATTTTGTAGAAAACTATAGTTTTGAAATTCAAAATGAAATGCAAAGTATGCACTAGCATACTTACTAGATTTATATTCTTGTGCATATTAGTTTTCACCACAATGTAGCACCAAATCCATATGATGAGGACTTGAGAATTTTAACTGAATAACATTTTTACATTTCAAACAATCACAAACACAACTCAAAGTTTGTGCAACAGTGTTTTAAACTCCACTAGCAATACATGGTGGAACAAGGATATTCACCTCAATGGAACTAGGTATGGAGTGATGGATGTGCTTCCCAATTTAAGAGTAGCAAGCCATGGCATTTCGTGTCTCGTTATCCAAATCTAACTAGGGGTTGCAAAATGCTATGGAGTTTTTTTGGTAGCGGCCATGGGAAAGGACCCCATGATGGGGCAAGAGCTATGATAAAAAGATTTTTGTGTAGAGAACAATTCAGTCCTCAAGCTCGAAAATTACATAATGATTAGGAAGTTGTGGAGTTTTTTCATGAATGGTTGTTGTTAACAAATAGGAAATCTACTCAAGTGCAAACATAGAATTTTATTGAAAGGAAACTATAACACGATGCTCACAACACAAAACATAACATCAAGAAATCCTCAAGGTTCTTGTCACATGAAATACACAAACTTGTCCAATGAAGAAAAGAAAAACAAACCATCAACACCAAGGTATTTAATTACAAGACCAAACCACAAACAACCAAACTAAAATAAGTAAAGAAATAATTCAACCTTGTGAAAATAACCTAGTTACTTTCCTACTCCAGTAATTAATGAAACCTATCTAGTTGAGCTTGAATTCTCAACAGTCGTCCTCTAGACTTGAATCATCATATTTTAGCTCAATGAAACCTCTCCATAGAACTTTCTGGCATGTGAAAGTTGGGGATGTTGATAGGGATTCACATCTCTTCATCTGTGATCCTATCAAGGGGACTATGAATATCCATTCAATTTGTGCTACTAACAAGAATAATTTGATGCAATAACTTGTGAAAGATTTGGCGTGTTTTTGTGAGTTCTGTTTGGACAAACACTGGACTAAATGTGAAAATGTCTAATGGACAGGCAAATGGGTGCCAAAACAACTTCAACCTCAAGATACTTGCTATGTGCGGGAAGCAATGTATGAAGGTTGGGATGGAAATTGGTAATATGGGCTACAAGGTATGTCTTCAAACTCATTATTATTCATATTACTTTGGTTTACTTGCTTGATTTCTTTTTTTTCATTTTTTTATCTTTGTAACTATTTCTATAGTTTTAATTTATGGGCATACAAGTGACAAGTTGGCTCTATACTAAAGGTTAATGACAACTTCATAGTCAATGTAGAAGAAGGGAATGATGAAGGGGTGACTTTCTAGGTGATTTTATGCACTTAGCCACTACACAAGGTAAAGGTGTCATTTACAAATAATTGGGGGAGTAATGAGGAGGGTGATGATGTTGTGGGGGGTTTGTATTATCAAAAATGTGGAAACAATGACAATTCCTATGTTTTACTTAAAGATTCACATAAAGTTTATGTCTATTATCATCTAATTAGGGTAGTGAAATTCTTGATGCCCCCTAAAAACCATCGAATGACAGGAAATGACATAGTTATGACATTCTTGGTGCGAGAATGTTATGGAAGCCCAAAGAAGCAAGAATTTTAAAGAATTTTATAGATCAACCAGTGTAATTTGGTAAACATTGACAAGGTGCTAAATGAAGAATTTTAAAGAATTTTAATTTGCAAAATGAAGAATATCATCACTAGGGGAAATGATGCATTTTACGAATTGCCTGAGGAGATTTTGCAAAACATAATTGATGTTTTTGCTTCCTTGGATGTTGAAGACTAGGTGATTAGTCTATTAGTATTGTGTACACAATAAATTCCTTACAAATGGATGTACAAATATGGTTTACATGTCCTAAATGGACCCTTAATGGTCAATGTTGGATGTACAAGTTTGATAATTTGAGCATTTTTAAAGTTTATTTGTGATGCAGATCCATTTGTTTAGAATGGAGTAGTTTTTGCTCCAAGGTGTGATCTATGTTTTAGTGTTGGAGGTGCATGATGATTACCTCTAGAAATTAGTTGTCCAAATTGGTGAAGTTGTGCAAAAATACATGGATGACATTTAAATGGACTTAACACCTATTAATTTCAATGTGGGTATAGAGATTATCATAAAGAGTTAAATGTACTACCTATTGAATGTTGTATGTGTATTTTATGGACACTTGATGTACATATATGTACTATTTTGATTAAAAGTCACTTGGAGTCCTGTTTTGAGGTGAATGTGCATTTCAATCCATGAAAGTTCAAAAGGCATGTACTAGTCTTTTTTCAACCAATGCATTTGACAATCTAGCATGTGGTTGCCTTTGGATTTAGTTCTAATAGTTCTAGTTTCTTTTTAATTTCTAGATGTGGATGGACTTAGTTTGTAGGTTTTGACAATTTGCAATAGCTGTAAAGGTTGGGACATCTTCAGGTTTTAAGTTCTGAATGGACTTAAATTGTTCCAATATGGCTATGGACATTGTAGTCTTGAGTAAATTGGACTACTTGGTTGAATGTTGTACAAATGTACCAAGTATGGACACTTGATGTACATATATGGACTATTTTGACTCAAAGTCACTTGGAGTCCTTGTTTTAATTAATTGTATTAACATTTGCTCTAGATAACAAGACAAGGATCAACCTCATTCAGTGGCCCATTGAGGAAGTTGATGCATTGAAAGGGAACGACTATTAACCAAAGATGTGAAGCTTGATGCGATGAACTTATGGAAATGGAAAGTGCAACAAGTTGTCAGGTGAAGTATAAAACTTCCACAAATTTGAATGGCTTTCTTTACATCCCAACCAAAAAATCAATTGCAAAGTTCTGACCTTTTTCATTATTATCTCATGGCTCTACAAAGGTCTAAAGATTGCATGTATGTCTTTCTTTACATCCTTGTCTGAACAATTGATCACTTGTAAAATTGATTGAAATATTATGCATTAGTAGATATCTAGAAATCTAACAATTTTTTATTTAGCAATTGAATGGTGTTATGTGCAATTGGATGTTGAGGTGTGTTCGAATACTTAAACATATTAGTTGCTAAGTGATTTGTTGGGGTACTTCAATGGTTCATCATCAAGATCAAGAACTCCAACAACTAGAGTTCATTCAATGACGATTTGTTGGATGGATTTGTATTCAAGACTATGTGGCCAACAACATGGGTTGTATCAAATGATGGCTACTTAAGAAGAGATCCATGTCTGAAAGATAATCACTATTAAGATCAACCAAGCAATCAAGAATGGATGACCTTCTAGGCTCATTTGGAATCTCTAGGCCTAGTTTGTAGGTTGGCGCTTTTCATAGTTTCTTTGAAGATGACTTATTGAAGGTTATTTAGACAACAAAGTCAAGTTCAACACCATAACATTTTCCTTTGCTTATGAGATTGTTTCCCTTTGTGAAAAAGTTAATGAGTGGAAATTGAAGTTAGTAATATATCTCTAAATTACTCTACAAGATAGCAGGGTTCATATTTCAATGGTTAGATTTGAAGAAAAAATATATATTAGATGTTTAAGCTACCTTGAAAGGTTGAATCCAACTAATAGTAAAGTAAAAAACTCATGTACAATTTTTTTTAATGAATCAAAGGATGCAAAAGGAATTAAACAAGACTTGATTTATAGTATTGGACAAATGGATGGGTTATCATGTGACTTCATTGAACTTTATACTAAGCTCCTTCTTTTGACATTGAAGCTCCTTACTAGTGTGGCGAAGCTCAACCATTAAGTAGTCTCAAGATCTTACAAGCTTTGCAACTTCCTTTCAAGGAGGATTTCCCTCTTTATACTTTCAACTTCTTTGGCTTCCAATTCAATAATCTTTTGCTTCAATTTCATGAATTTTGCTACAAACTTTTCTGCTTCCATATGTATCTACTCTTAAAGCTTTTGAATTTGTGCCCATGCACAATCCATATTTTTTTCCAAAATAATTTCTATAACAAGTACAAATTTCTTCTAAGCTCCAAGATTTGAAGTCTTTGCAATCTATTTTAGGAACCTTTGTTCCATCTCCACAAAGGTTTTTTCTTGCTTTCAGAGTTTGTAGAACTCCATTACTTCACCTTCCAATTTCATCTCCTTCGATCTCAACTCTTTCATAGTGGTTTTTAAGGCTTGGAGCTTTACTGCATCTTTTGCAAGGCAATCCACATAATCACATAGAAATTTGTCACCTTTTCCTATGAAATATAACCCAAATACCTTAAAATGTAACTTAGGGATGCCATTTCTTCCCAAAGAGCATCGCTTTCCAAGCGGTGGATTAGTTGCTGCTCTTGGGCCTCCTTGTTTTGATGGAGGTAAGTTTTCCTTACCTCCATCCTAAAACCAATTATAGGAATTTCTCGCATGGTTGATCTTGGCATATGTTGGAGCATCTAGGAGTTCACTTACATTGATGTTAACACCTTTCAAGTCTCTTGGCCATTCATTTATCACCAGATCCTCCATATTGAAGTTGTTGACCCCTTTCATGCTTTTAAAAATCCAAATAAAATAATCCAAATTTGACACATTGAGCTATCATCAAAGAATCCTTGGAGTTCATAACCACATACAAATTGCTATCTACCAAGATGAACAAATTAAACACTCTTCAAATTGACCACTCAAAAAAAATGAAAGTCACAAATAAGTCCAATACCAAACTTCCAATTACACAACAACTAGCTTTAAAAAATATGATGGTATGAAATTGCAACTCATGTTGCAATTTTGAAAGAGGCAAGAACCAAGATTGAATTGACCAAATGTCAAAGGTTAGTGAACTAGTTGTGAACTTGGAAAAATAAATTACAACTTGAAAAACCTTTAATGTACATTATAAAGACAATACATTTCTAGTTGCAACGTGTTTGAACAAAATAATAAGATGAAGGTACATCAAGGTGAATGGAAAAGAAAATTTAGTTCAACAAAAAGAGTACCCAACAATGCCATAAGCCCAAACCTTGAAATTCCAGAATCCTTCAAGCTTTATGTTCCCCTTTTAAAGAAAACAAATTGTTCTAACATTCAAAATCCAAATGCAAGGAAATAGTCATGCTCTTCCTGCTCTTCAAATTCTTCATTTGTTGCAGCATCACTAATGTCATCATGATCACTATTACCACCAATTTTTTCTTCACCAGCATCTTGTTCTACAAGTTTAAGCTCTTTTTCAATGGCTAGATTTGCAATGGCATATGATTTGGACTTTAGCAAACGCAATGAAGTAATCTACTTATTGGGAGATGAAATTTCAACAAGTTCCTTGCAATCCTTCACTTCTTTTGGAGTTGGAACATGGAAACTACCAACACTCAACTTGATATCTTGGGTGTTGGTGCAAACAAATGGACCTTTTGGCATAATATGATGAGCATTTGAAAGATGGGGCCTGGATGGCTGGCATTCTAGTAGAAGGTTCACAAGAATATCTACAAAGGCAATTAATCACAATTCAAGGTTAAGATATCTTACATTGACAAACTAACTAAGATAACTTTAAGGTGCACGAATTTGTGGCCCATGGCAATTAATAAATAATTTATAATATTTTACATTTTTGTATAGACCTAAGGAATTAACAAATGAACTATAAACATTGTAAAAAACTTTTAGGGAAAAATAAAAATTATATAGCATGTCCACAAAAAATGAGAACATGTTAGTATGATGGGCATTATGGTAGAAATTGACTAACACTATGGACTCATATGCACAAGTAGGGACATAGAATGCACTTTCTACAAAATTCCAACCAAACCGACTACCTCCAAGGATTCATGTAGATAGTTATGTACATAACATAACACATCCATGGAATGACAAACATGTCATGAGGACTTCGATGGACTCTAGATTTTGTTGTCTATGGAATTTGTGGATGCATAAGACAAATAATAAGAGTACTTATGTGAAGATGGATCCAACACCTTCAAATTTAGAATTAAATGGATTATTGTGGCAAAAGTTTTCTTAGATTTCCAATTCTAGAATGGTAACTCAAGGAAAGCCAACAAACTTATAATGAATATGAAGATTGTTAGTTACATTTATGGATGCAGAAGACAAACAATAAGAGTTACATTCGTGTGAACATTAAACAAGCAAGGATGAATCCGACACCTTCAAAATTAGGGTTAGAATTATGGACTATTGTGGCAAAAGTTTCTACAAACTTCTAATTCTAGAATGGTCATTCAAGGAAATCCAACAAACTTGCAATGAATATGAACATTACTAGTTACATTTATGGATGCAAAAGGCAAACAATAAAACTTGTATGAACATGGAACAAGCAAGGATGGATCCAAAACCTTCAAACTTAAGGTTATAATTATGGACTAATGTGGCAAAAGTTTTTTCAGACTTCCAATTCTAAAATGTGGTCACGAGCAATGAAATCCAAAAAACTTGTAATGAGTATGAAAATTGCCAATTATAATCCTTAAACTTCACACTTGAACTGCACTTGCTATAAAAATATCAAATAGAAACAAGACTCAAATATGAGAACTTTATACCTTTGGAAGTTGAAATTTTGTGTTTGGGTGGGTGCCCTAGTCTTGAACATGGATCCCTCACCAAAGTGTGGTTTGAAATTGTAGCATTCTTCAATTTTTGGATTCCTACAGAATGCCACCACGCTTCATGCATGTCCTCCTCACATCCAACTTGGATGCACTTGGTGGAAGTGTTGAAGTGCAAATCAGCACACTAGCAACGATATACATGCTTGCAAGATGTTATTTTTCCTACCCATAAAGGTGAAAATCCAAGCCCACAAAATGGACACAACTCAATTAATAGAAATTCTTGAAACCTTAATTTGTCAACCAAACTTAAAGGCGACGTTGCAACAATATTTTGACGGGATAATCCTTTTTGAATATTAGAAGACAACATTCTAGCAACATCATGATTTTGTTTAGTAAGAAAGACTTTTTTTTTTTCACCCAAAACCCTATTGCTCAAGATTTCACAATCTTGGCAAACTTTTTCAAACTCCACTTTCCCCTCCTTTGCAATCTCACGATAATCCTTTATTTGGCACTTTTGGTATTTGATCCTTTTTTGCAACCCTTTCACCTTCTTTTGTAATTCTTCCCTACCACCCTCAATTTTGTCCAGTTTATCCAACTCCAAAACTGATGTGTCCAATGCCAAAACTAAAGTGCAAGCTTTTCTATTGCCAACTTCAAGTTATTGATTTGATCATCGATCAAGCCTTCGGCCCACATATTCGCCCTTTAAACATCATCATGAACATCTCTTGCAAGCCCTTTTTGGGCTTCAAGATCAAAAACCAATCTATTTGCAAAATCCAAATATCGCAAAACCTCTTTCGATAAAGCCGATTCACATTCCATGCAATCACCACTAATGTGAAAATTTGCATTGTTTGTAAACCCTCTTTCTTCCTCAGCATCACTCAAGGTTTCTAACAAACCCTTATGCTGACGTTGTTGTTTTTGGTTTGTCCATTCTGTGTAAATGGCCTAGTTCATTGGCTTTCATGCCATTTCCATGGCTACCCAACAATCAGGCCATCCCAACAGGTGATGGGAGCTCTCTGCTGCGTGAGCGTATATCAGAGAGGCTCATGATTTCCTTGTCCGAATGCACCCTTTTTAGACGATTCTTAAGTGCTTTCTTTCTACAATGATGGAAGTCTGCTCAGATGTTGCTGATTCACAGACCCCCAAGCTCGATGAGTTTGTTTCGGTAGCTCACAGGATAAGGAAAGCCAGACTTGGCACACGACCGGGACTCAGCAAATACAAACTGAGACCAAGAAATGGTGGGAACGTCGAGCTTCCTCTCTGACGGGCAGGAAAAACTTACTTGTAGCCAACGGCTCTATTGTTTCGGCATTGCCAGAGCTCAACGAAGCTCCTGCCACACCGATCTCTCCCCATTCCGGAGAAATGATCTATGAGGAGGGAAGGATCGTGAGCTCAGATCAGGCGATTTCGATCTCTCTTCAGGATTGCTTGAAACCCCAACAAACAAGCGAGGAAGAGCAAACTTCCCTGCTCAGGAGTGATGGCGGACCACGAGGAGAGCTTCTCCAACGGTCTTATCCACCAACTGCTCCTCTGGTTATCGCGACGATTCCTCCAAAGAGCAAGATCGAAAGCTTCAGCGGACTGCGCACCCGTCAGACCAACTTGATCGCACCCCAGGATCGGTCGAGACTACAGCAAACAAGCAAGGAAAAGCAAGCTTCCTTGCTCAGGAGCGATGGCGGACCTCGAGGAGAGCTTCTCCAACGGGCACATTCGGCATCTGCTCCTTTGGAAGTCGCACCGAGGATTCTGGAGAGCACGATCGAAGGCGCTGACGGCCTTCGCACCCATCAGGTACCTCCAAAAGGAGTCTCTTCCCTCCCCTGCAAGTCAGATCTTTCTTTTGCACCTGCTGGTTTGGGAAGGAGTTCGGAGACTTCGGAAGCTGCTGCCGCCAAGCAGTTGGAGAGGGAAAACCTCTCCGCCGCCAGGGCAAAAGCGCTGAGGATGAGAGGCACGCAACACAAGAACTTGATCAACTCAGTGACGACCCCCTCCCTCCAATCTCTGATTGCGCAACCAGGCAACGGGACAGGTGCTGCTTCCCCAGACGGGGAAGCATCCCAAGGCCCATCGCCAATCGATTATAACTTGGAAATCAAGGCGGATTTTCCGAAGGAATTGGTGCTCATGATGCAAGAAAACGCAACCAAGAAGGCAAGAAGAACCGTAATTGGTAGAACTCTAGGGGGCAGAGCAACCTTCAAAACGCTGCTCGACTGCCTCAAATTACATCTCCCAGGTCCTCTCGTTTTGATCGCTCTCCTCACAAGAGGATATTTCGAGATCTTGTTTGAAGACGAGGAGGGAGCCAAGGCCACTAGATGTCTGACGGCTGTGGACTGGAGTGGCTTGTGCCTCTCCTTCTCGCGATATATTCCGAACTTCGATGCAAGCTCTCAGGGAGCAGAGGCTCAACTCACTCATGCAATCAAGGTGCAATTCCCCGACTTGCATGAGCAATTTTGGAACACTAGAGCACTGACCATTATGGCCAGCAAGATCGGGGAGGAGCCGAGACCAATGACTTGATAGCACAGAGAATTCTGTACTCCGGTCTTCCGAATCAGTGTAGAAAATGCAGGCGATTCGGTCACCACACCCGATCCTGCACCACCAACAGAAGCAAACCTTGGGAAGGGGTGACTCCACCCACCGGACCCCTCTCCACAAACGTGCCAGACGGAAAGCAATCGGAAGGAGGAGCTCCCCAACCAAAGCAAGACCAGGGGGGACAGGCCTTCGCGACCTCAAAAAGCCAGGAGCACTCAAACGTGCACCCAGAGGAGCCCGGTGAACTCAAAAGCTCTTAGGCAATTAGAGCATCCCACCAATCCAACCATCAGCAATTGCTCAGACAAGCCTCTCAGAGCTGACTCTCAACTAAGAAGCTCTAGCCAAGCTGGAGCACTAGGAAGTTCGGAAACAGATCACGCTATGTCAGAGCAAGCAAGCGTTCCAGAGCTCGAACCCAATAGTCCCAACTAAATGCTCAGCAAACACCTAGAAAACTTCCACAAGACCAAGGCAAAGCTCAATTTTGGTTTCCGGAACGCTGACAGCAGCCAGGCTACACAACCAGCTACAAGCACTAACCCTTTTGCGGCCCTAGAGGCGGACAACCCAGAAGCTGAAAACGTGATGGATAATCTTGAGGAGATGAGGGAGGGTTGGACTTTTCAGGGAAGGAAAAACCACACCCCTAAGATCGCCTTTCTGAGATAGGTCCTACCTCAGTCCACAACCCTCACCCCGAACCCTGATATCACTCCAGGGGGAAAAAGGAAGCGTACGCACTCAGACGTGCACTGCTCCTATTTCACCTCACTGGGAATCTCGTCTCCATCAGGGCAGGAACACGCCAGAGCAAGGATCTGGCTAGTCCTGTCAAGGGAAAAAAACGCCTAGAAGGAGATTCTGATCTACACTAGGAACAACGCCCTGCCAGGCCTCCCGCTAAGCATCAGGATCACGGGCTCGCCCGAGGAAGAATGGACCCATGCAATAGCACTTGCAGACATCACCCAGAGCATCGAATCTGAGCTTGAGGATAAGATTCTCAGGTTTAGTCTCAATCTCAAGGACTGCTTCTCCTTAGAATGGAGCTGGCAAGAGGACCATATTAGAGGAGGGTGGGAATGCACAATTCTCGCACACATTAGTACTGGCTCCAGTGCCATCAGTGTGCAGAATAAGAGACACCTCCACTGGAGGTTGTCCGATTCCCTGACAGGTATGAACAACGACATTGAGTTCTCGAGCTTGGCCCACAACCTCCTGCTGAAGTCCGGCCTTGTGAGCACAGATCGTCAAGCACGCAAAAGCGAGACTGCCAGCCAACTGGTGTTTCCTCAAGCTATCAGGAAGAAAAGGTTCACTAAGCTGGACTTCTCCAAACTGGAGCCCCAGCGGGTGGTCACCTCCCCCAACTTTGAGGTCGGACAAATAGTCCAGGGAGTGGATCAGGAGAAGGCATGCCAAATAATGCTGGTAAACATGGGATCGATCGGCTCTCCAGCCGCCCAGGATCCGTGCGCTCATGTTTGAAAAAACTCTCACCCTGACATCCTTCAACGTCAGAGGTTTGGGAAGCAAATCGCCAAAACCAAAGGCGATCTCTGGTTAGCTTTTCTTTCCCCCCCCCCCTCAAATTCTCCTCATCCAGGAACACCACCTGGGTATAGTGGGCACGAGGAGCACAGGGAAAGGCTTAGAGTACTGGAAGGGGGGC
>Ga0209208_10011206_pt1 | contig 11505 bp, 12 predicted proteins | sample S1TSphfallax_3_FD_187694 | JGI IMG/M metagenome (GOLD analysis project Ga0209208, IMG submission 187694) | Host-associated microbial communities from peat moss isolated from Minnesota, USA - S1T2_Fd - Sphagnum fallax MG (SPAdes) (version 2) | ecosystem: Host-associated > Plants > Peat moss >...
GAATCTGATGGCATGGGGCGTCTCCCGCTGATGCTGAAAATAGAATACCGACGGCAACATAGGCGCTGATGCTGCCGCCTGTGATACAGTTCCGCATTGCGGAAATAGAAAACCGCGATCAGTGTTTTGCGCGCCTTTAGGGAACGGATAAATTGACCGATGCCGGGCAGATATGGCTTTTCTGCCGCATTCTTTTGCCGCGCGACGCGGTGCAACCAAAGCGGGGTTTGATGGCATGACGAAAAGCGTTGAAATTGCAGGGGCCGGCCTCGCGGGGCTTTGCGCGGCGGCGCGCTTCTCGCAGCTGGGCTGGAAAGTGACGCTGCATGAACGCGCGAAAGACCTGCGCATGTTCGGCGCCGGCATCTGGCTGTGGGAGAGCGGGCTCAAAACTTTGCAGGTGCTGGGGGCCTATGAGCAAGCCGTGGCGCATGCACGCAATATCCGAGAATGGCGGATTACCGATGGCAACGGCAATATTCTGATGACGCGGCCGATGACCGAGACAGACCGCATGTTGCTGCCGCCGCGCGCGGATTTGTATCAGTCGCTGATCGATCGCTGCGTCGCCAATGGCGTGGAGATCATAACGTCTTCCGTCGTCACTGAAGTGCGGCCGGATGGGACGTTGGTGCAGGAAGGCGGGCGGCAGCGGAAGGCCGATTTGGTGATTGTCGCCAATGGCGCCTATTCGATTCTGCGGGAACAGATTTTGGGGACCGCCTGGATCGATTTCGGGATCGAGGCCGGCATTCGCATGATGATCGACCGGCAGGAAACCGATCCGACCGACATTATTACCGAATATTGGAAAGATTCTTGGCGGTTGCTTTATAATCCTTGCACGCAGGATGAGACATACATCTTTCTCTCTGCCCCGGTTAATGACGAGCGGGCGCGGAAAATGCCGGTGGACCGCGAGCTCTGGACGGAGAAATTTCCGGTCGCCGCCGACCTTATCGGCCGCTTTGCTGAGGCCAGCCGGTGGGACAGGCTTGTCAATGTGCGATGCCGGCGGTGGAGCCATGGCAAAGTCGTCGTGGTCGGCGATGCGGCGCATGCGATGCCGCCCAATCTCGGCCAGGCCGCGAATACGGCGTTCAACAATGTGATGGCGCTGGCGATGGCGATGGATAAAGCCGGCGACATTCCCTCAGCGCTCGTTGCCTGGGAAGCGCAGCAGCGGCCGCTGACCAACCATGTTCAATGGTGGTCTTATTTGTATGGGTTTGTCATCGGCAAATGGCCGGCTAATCTGGAATCACTGCGTTCGGATGCGCTGCGCTTCGTCTCGAAGACGCAGTGGTTCGATGAAGGGATTAATCGCGGTGCGCGGCATGTGCCGGCCGGGTATGAGAGGTGAAGGGAAGCGCTTCTTTTTTGAAAAAAAGAAAGCAAAAAACGTTTGCTGTATGAGGCCGCGGTCGTGAAATGGCCGCGGGCTTAGAATCAAAAAAGAACGTCTTGCTGACGTTTTCACTTCCTAAAACCGCCGCACAGTATTGCGCAATATGCCGATGCCGGGGATTTCACATTCCACCACGTCGCCTTCGGCGAGAAATTTTGGCGGGGTGAAGCCTATGCCCACACCTTCGGGCGTGCCGGTTGCGATAATGTCACCCGGGCTGAGCGTCATGCTTTTGGAAATCGTTGCGATCAAGGTGGGAATATCGAAGATGAGATCGCGCGTGCGGGCATCCTGCCGCGTCTGCCCGTTTACACGGCAGATCACGCGCACATCGGTTACGTTCAGCTCATCGGCGGTGACGATGTAGGGCCCCATCGGGCAGAACCCGTCGATCCCCTTGCCCAGGAACCATTGCTTGTGTTGGCGCTGCAGGTCGCGCGCGGTGACATCGTTGATGATCGTGTAGCCGAACACATACGACATTGCCTCGGCGCGGGAGATGAAGCGGCCGCCCTTCCCGATGATGACGGCGAGCTCGGCTTCGTAATCCACCGCTTCATCCAGGCCGTGGATCAGCGGAATCGGCGCATCCGGGCCGGTGATGGTGGTGGCCGGCTTGGAGAAGATGATTGGGAATTCAGGGATCGCTTCGGCAGCTGAACTTCCGGCGTCAAAACCGCTTTTGCTGAATTCCTCTGCATGGGCGCGGTAGTTTTTGCCCACACAGATGATGTTATGGGGCGGTTTCAGGATGGGGGCGCGGAGGGCGACATCCGTGAGCGCGAGGCTATCGCTGGTTGGCGGGGAAAGCGGTGTGGCCATGAGCTGCGGCAGCGCCGCGATCAGGTCGGCCGCATCGGCCAGCCCGTTCATGAGGTCGCCCAAAGGCCAGAATTTGCCGCGCGCCGGATCAACCACCCCGGCCAGAGTTTCGCCCATAATATCGATCGTCGCGAATTTCACGCTCTCCTCACAGGGCCGCGACGGTTTGCACTTCAACCTTGAACGGCTCCTCGACCAGCCGGCTGACGAGCAGCAGCGTGTTTGGCGGGTAGATGCCATCCGGGAAGATATTTGGGAATTCGCGCAGCCGGTAGGCGAAGAATTTCGGGATATCGCGGGTGTCGACCAGATAGGTCGTAAACTGCACGACATTCTTCCAGGTGGCGCCGCAGGCTTCCAGCGCGGTCGCGATATTGGCGAAGATTTGCGTGCATTGCGCATCGAAATCATCGTCGCCGATGATACTGCCCTGCGAATCCGCCGAGAGCTGGCCGGCGATGAATAGGAATTCCGAGGCTTTGACGCGGGTGATCTGGGAATATTGGCCTCGGGGCTTACCCAGACTGTCCGGGCTGAAAATTTCGATGGCGGCCATGCGAGCTCCTGTTCCTGATCGAAGCATCATGCCGAAGCGGCGGCGGCGTGGGGGCGGGTTTCCGGATCACGGAAGGTGTTCGGAATTCCGTTGACATAATCGGATGGCCCTCTATAGTTATCGTCGTCCGTCGACGGAATACAGTCGTCGGACGAGGAATGCGCCGCACCGGGTCAACCTGGTCGGAAAGGTTAAAAAATGTCTCAAACACTCGAACGTCCCGAGCTGGCACTCGTAAGCGCCGCCAAACCAAAGCGAGCAGATGGTGACCTTGTGCAGTCACTGATGCGCGCATTGACCCTCATGGAGATCCTCTCAGAGAAAGGGTGCCGGCTGACTGAGCTTTCGCAGCGCGCTAAATTGCCGCCTTCCACCACGCACCGGCTGCTGACCACGCTGGAACAGAAAAGGTTTGTGCGGTTCGACCGGGAGGAATCCGTCTGGACGGTCGGCAGCCAATGTTTTGCGATCGGCGCGGGGTTTTTGCGCCGGCGGGATTTTATCACTGAAGCGGTGCCGCGGATCGAGGGTCTGGCGAGTCGGCTGGGAGCGACCGTTAATCTCGGCGTGCTGGAAAACGGCAATCTGCTCCTGGTGAAGCAGGCCAGCAACACCCCGATGTCCCCTGCGCAGCCACCGGGAAGCGCCCTGCCGCTGCACGCGACGGCGATGGGCAAGATCCTGCTCGCCAATGCCGCCGATGCCGGCCAGGTGAGCCGCTATATGTCCGGCGGGCTGGCGCGGCTGACCGAGCGCACGATTTGCGAGCCTTCCAATTTTGCAAGGGAATTGCAGACGATCCGGCAGGACGGCATTGCCGTGGACCATGAGGAAAGCATGGCGGGGCGCCGGTGCATCGCCGCCCCGATTCATAACGAGCTGGGGCATTGCATCGCCGCAATTTCGGTGACGGCGACGCGCAGCCAGATGACGGATACGACGGTTGCCCGGCTCAGCGCCCTGCTTTCAGCGACGGCCGCCGAGATCACCCGCGCCTCCGGCGGATATGGCGGCCGGCCCATCTAGTGCACGCATCGCCGATTATTTTATGTTAAATAGCCGAACACACCTTGCTGGGAGCGTTTTTGCCTTGTCCGGACGTGAAGTGACTGAACTGGGGTTGCATCGCGAAACGCTGGCGTCGCAGATTTATGCGAAGCTGGAAGGCCGCATTCTGAACGGGGATATGGCGCCGGGTACGCGGCTTTCGGAGGAGGGGCTTGCCGAGAGTTTCGGCGTCAGCCGCGCGCCGGTCCGCGAGGCGCTGATGGCGCTGCAGATGATTGGGCTGGCGGAGCGCTTTGGGCCGCGCGACAGGATTGTCGCGGTGCCCACACCCAACCTGATCTCGCAGAAATATGATTTATGGTGGATCGTCGATGCCGGGCGCACCTATCTTGCCTCGTTGGAGGCAACGCCTGCGCAATGCGATGACATGGCGGCCCTGATCGATGCGATGGCGATCGCTGTCGCTCAGAACGACGTGGCGGCTTATAAGGGCCAGTGCGAGGCGTTTCATCACGCGATCCGCTCAGGCTGCAAGAACCCGTTCGTGACGGAGCTTGGCGCTGGTACGGATATTCATTTGCGCTGGTTCGAACGGCTTTATGATCGCAACCCGGAGGTCTCAGCCGCCGCGGTGCGCGAGCACCGGGAAATTCTCGACGCGTTCCGGGCGAAGAATTTTGCCGCACTCTCCGAGAGTATTCGCGTGCATATGCTGCGGCAGCGCGACCATATTCTGGGCTTGTTCGAGGCGATGGCGGTGCCGCCGCCGCGGGCCGGGACGCTGCTGTCATAGGTGGATGCGGAAAGCCGGTTCCATCATTCGGAAAAGTCACACGCTGCTTTTTTCGTAGTCATACCTTCAGCTTGCCGTGTTGGCGGGGGTATCGATGGCGACTTATCAATCAAAGACATTCAACTATGAGGACGTGCCCGTCCATTACATCGAGGCGGGGGCGGGGCTGCCGTTGCTGTTGATCCATGGTTCTGGGCCAGGGGCCTCGACGATCGGCAACTGGCGTGTGGTTCTTGAGCCACTGATCGCGCGCTACCATGTGTTCGCGATGGACCTAATCGGTTTCGGCCAGTCCGGGCGCCGCCTCAGCGAACCCTATTTCGACATCGATTTCTGGCTTGGCCAATGCCGCGAGATGATCGCGCTGATGCCGGGCGAGGAGATCGGCATTTGCGGCCACTCGCTCTCTGGCGCGCTGGCGTTGAAACTGGCGGCAACCGAGTCGCGAATCACGAAGATACTCGCCACCGGCGCGATGGGTGCGGCATTTGCGGTGAACGACGCCACGATACGCTGCTGGACATTTCCGGAAACGCGCGAAGATTTGCGGGCAACGGCCAGAATACTGATTCACGACGAACGCCATATCACCGATGCGTATATCGAAAATCGGGTAAAAACATTGTTCGATGATCCCAGCTACAAAAATTATTTCACAAAAATGTTCGCCGGCGACGCGCAAGGGTATGCGACCGCAGCGGTGGTGACAGCGGAGGAATTGGCGGCCAATCGCGCCGCGATCCGGATGCTGCATGGGCGGAACGATGCGGCGTTCCCGTGCTCCATTACATTGAAGCTTGCCGAGGCGCTGCCGCAGGCGGATGTTACGCTGCTGGCGTCATGCTCGCATTCGATAGCGCTGGAGCAGCCGGAAAAATTCCTGCTGGCGGCGTATGAGCTATTTGGCGGCGCTGTCGACGGCCTATAGAGCCCTTCGTACGACAATGACCGCGATGAAACAGCGGGATGGAAAACGAACTAATTACGCATCGGCGAAAGCTGCTGGCGGATCACGCCGCCCTTGTGATTGCCGGGGCGAATTCGAACCGTTCGCCCGCCGCCTGGCCCGCTTGAAACGCGTCGGTGATAACGCTCTTCGCGCGGCTCAAGACCCTTGTGGTCAGGCTGAGTCCTAGCTTCGCCATCTCCTCATCCACCATCGCCGCCTTCACGGGCACCAAGTCGCGGCCGGAGGCGCTGCGCACGACTGCATCGCGCGCCGCGCGCATGGATTGTAGCTTGCCGGCAATACCCTGCGCCAGCCCAGTCTGGAATGAGTTGGTGGCGCTGCGGCGTTCGCCTGCCATTGCAAAGTAAACATCACTGGCGCGGAAGGCATCCGTCTCCGTGTCGAAGGCGCGCTCAACCATCTCATACAAATATTGCGCCGCCGCCACATCGCCGCGCAGGCCGAAGAAAATATAGTGCAGCGGCGCATCCTCAACGCGCTCCTGCCACACGCGGCAGTCGAAGAACTTTGCAATCGCCGGGATACAGGCATCAATGGGTGCCGCGCGGCGGCGGTTGGTTTGTATCCCGATCCCCTCACAGGGCTGTGCTTTGAATTCCAGCTCGTTTAGCGAAAGCCCGTGCCGGTCCAGCAATTCGGCCACCTTCTCCGCCGCCGCCAACGCCTCCTGTTCAGTGCAGCCTTGGGCGACCGTCTTAGCCCGCAGCGCCTGGATGCGCTGCACCAGCCGCTCCATCCCAGGGTCTTCGGCCAGACGCCCGCCACTGACCTGGCCTCTCAGCGTCTCAAACAGCGTGAGCACGCGCTGCGGCCAGGCTTTGGCACGGATGGCGCCATCCAAAGCGCCGGCGATGGTTTCAAGACTCAATCCAACGGCGCCTGTAGCCTCCCGGCGCCGCACCGTTTCCAGTTGCACCGCCAGCAGCCGCTCGAAGGCCAGCGCCACCTCGGCACGGCCGGCATCGCGCGCCAGCACCGCGGCGGTGAGCGCATCCATAATGGTGTGCAGATCCGCGCTTTGCCGCGTCCGGGCAAGCAGAGCGGCATCCGCCGCATCACCCGGCAGAGCCAGCCAGGCCATCGAAAGATCATGAAGCTCACCAGGCCCTGGTGCAAAAAATTCATCATCATCGGCGTCGTCTACCGGCCGGTTCAGGCCCGGCACGTCAAACGTGCCGTGTCGCACCACATGGGCATACACGGCCTCCGCCCAGCGCGCGGCGGCCGCGCCGCTCTGGGCGCCGGCGGCGGGGTGGTGCAGGGCCATCGTGTAGGCCGCCGGATCAAGCGGCGTAATTGCCCCGGCCAGACAAAATTGCCCGGCCCCTAGCTCCACAACGCGGCCGAACAGCCTGGTTGCCGCGCCCAAAGGCGGCAGTTCCGGGGCAGCGATGCGCAGCACCTCGCCGGAAAGCTCATCCCGCGCCGTCCAGGACTGATTTTCTGCCACCCCCTCAAACCACAGTAGCCGGAACCGGGACTTGCAGAGTGCCGCGATCGCCGCTGCCTCATCCGGCATAGCACCCGCCCGGCTTCTGGCGAGACGGTCAAACGCCGTTGTGCCACTGCCCGACGGTTGTGATAGCAAAAGGTCGCCCGAGAGAATCACCGCATCCGCGGCCATCGAAATCACCTGATCCTCGCCAAGCCCCTCAACATCCCGGTCGCGCCGTGGCAACCATTTGCGACACAGTGCTTCGCCACGTTCCCGCGGCACAAAACTCATCGCCGCTTCGACCAGCGCCTCAATCCGATCATGAGCGCTCAGCGGCGACTGATTGGCGGCAGCATACGGCATTGTCGCTCCTTTATTTGCAGCGTTTGTATACCAAGCCGCTGCCGAGTCGCACAGATTTTCGGGACCGAATCAACTGCGCTCCTCGGGCGACCGGCCGGCGTAAATTTCCGAATGAGACACCGGGCGATACCCAAGGCTCCGATATCCAGCCTCCCTTTTGCCGGCCATCTTTGCCAACATTGGTTCGTTCTCGTCGACATAGTCATAAGTGATCACATCGCGTTTCGGCGCGTGCAGGCGGTGAAGCCGCCCGGCATATTGCGCAAGTGTCCCACTCCAGGAGATCGGCATCGTCAAGAACAGCGTATCGAGGCGCTCATCATCAAACCCTTCGCCAAGGTATCGACCGGTGGCGACCAGCACCCGCTCCTCTTTTGCTGGAATCCTCGCCAATGACTCGGTGGCGGTACGCATTTGCGAGGTCTTCATGCCGCCGCGCAAAACAATGACGTTCTTCGCGAATTTTGAGAGACAGCCTGCAAGCAGTTCGAGGTGGTCCTTGCGCTCGGTAATCACGACAGGGGAGCGGCCGGCCTCAAGAACTGCAAGAATATCATCAAAAATGAGTTCATTTCGCGCTGTGTCCAGCGCTAGAGCGGCGTAAAGCGCGTGAATTGCCGGCCGTTCCTCAGAGCCAATTCGGGCAAGCTGAAACTGGGTCCGCCGAAAGACCACCTTATGGTCGAATGGTCGCGCGGCCGCCTGCTTGCGTGCATCGACCCGATGCCGAACCGCACCGCATTGCATGAAAATGATCGGGTGATGACCATCCTTTCGCGTTACCGTCGCCGAAAGCCCCAGGACGTATTTGGCCTTCGCCGCCCCCGCGATCGCTTCGAAACCCACAGCAGAAAGGTGACACCCTTCGCGCGCGCCGTATCTCGGAACGCCGCAACATCTCGTCGCCAGGATTTTTTGTCAAAATCGGCGGCAAGGAACCAGCACGTTTCGTCGGGGAGCAGGGATAGACGCCAACCGTGAAATCGGCGGCGCTGCCTTGTGCCCTTCCAGACAGATGAGCGCGCACCACATCCTCCGAGAACGGCACGAATGCCTGATTTGGACATTCCCCACATTTCACTTGCGGCTTCCCGCAAACGCCGCGCACCCATTCATTCCTGCACATCGGCGCATAGCCCGCCTTTCCCGTTTTCAGGTTTTCCCAGCGCCGGGGCAAAACATCCTCCCGCCCACGGAATAAGGCGCGGAACAAGCTAATTTTATCCGCCGTAGGCGACGCCATTGTCACTGAGGTGGGCTGCGTTTTCAGTTGTTCGGTGACGACCACCTTGGCCTGCCGATTTTTTTCCAGAGCCGCCAACTGCTCATCGATTTCGGCTTTCTCTTGGTCAAGCATGGCCAAGCGGCCCTTCAGGGCCGCAATCTCGCGCTGTATGTCATGCGGACCGGCGATGGTTTTCTGCCTTTCCTGGCTATCAACGCACTCAGACGGTCGAGCGCACCACAGACGACCAAGGTCCGCCGGTTGGCCAAATGTGATTCAAATCGCTGGCCATGATCAAAGGCATCAGAAAGCCACGCAGATCGCCAATCGTCACCGCCAACGCAAGCGCCGCCGCCGCCATGCGGTCGCGGCCGAGGAAAGCGCGCCACTGAATAGACCGCGTCTGCGCAAATTCCTCCGTCAAACCGACTGGTACGCCAACCGGCAATTTTGTCCCACGCCGCCCAAACGTGCGCTGAACAGCGTGAGCCAAAACGGCTTGGCGGAACTCGAACGTCTGCGCGATCAACCACAAATCGTAAAAATCCTTCATGCGGGTATTGGCTATACCGAGCGTTACCAGCGCCTCAAATTTTTCCGCCACCACCGTCTCCACAGGATATGCCTTCAAATGCGGCGCCGGATGATCAAGCAAGGTTGGATAGTCGATCTCGATCGGCCGTGGCGTTACCGCGTCCCCGAACCCAATATCAACCTGAATCGGCACGCGCGCCCCAGCGATAACAGCAGACGTACGTACGCGCACGCCGGAATACTCCCTGTCATCTGCAATTGTCGCCGCCTGCTATCCCACAATGTCGAAAGTCACGCCATCGTCGGCGACAGGCTGGGCGCAGATGTGTCGAAAAACCGCGGCGATGGCATCGCGGCCTTTATCGCCGCGGCCTAGCAGGTCAAGGTCACGGGTTGGCCTGAACGGATCATCAACCCATGCGACAAACAACATCGCGCCCTTCAGAACAAACTCGTCGCGGTGGTCTGATAGACTGAGGCGGTAAAGCAGCCGCTCAAGCGCATAGCGGGTTAGCAGTATCTGAAAATCCGCCCGTTCTGCGCGCGCTTTGTTGAGAAGCTTTGCCCTGACGGACGCCCCGTTATTCTGCGGTTCACGCGCCATCAGAAACAGCCGTCTCAACATAAGGTCGCATGACCGACCAGATTCGGGCTTCGCGCGCATAGCGCCAAAGATCATCCGCGGTGTAACGCCGCCGGCGAAAACCTTCACGTAGTCCTTCTATGGCAACGTCGACGCCAACTTTGCTGCGATACCGAAAACAATCGACGATAGTCCTCGCCGGGTCCGTGATGGACACTTTGACCCCCTCGATTCGATGACGCTCAACGCCTGCCGTAAGGCTAAGCCCGGAAAACCGCACAAATCGAATGGGTGGATAGTCAATTTTCGGGCGCCAGGCCGAGCGCTCAATCGCCATCCAGACGGCCGACGGCATTTGCATCGTCAGTTCATGAAACTGGAGGGCGGAGGTGAGACAAACGATGCCCTTGGGAACCAGGGCAGCCGCTTCGGCAAGCGTATGGGTTGCCTCGACATCCGCATCCGGGAGTTGATACAAGCCGCGGGCAGGTCGCGTAACTGCTTCCTCCCGCACCAGGCGAGCCAGCGTCTCGGCCCCAACCCCCTCCACGGCGAAGTCCCTCAGCCGCAGCATTCCACGGGATTTCAGGAGGTCAAGAGCGCGCTGACGTTGCGCGGTGGCAGGCATACTTTGTGACAACTCCTCATCTAACCAGCGTTATAGCATAGGTTTTATCACGACCATAAAAGACGGCAAGTGAGAGATCGGCGGGAGCAAAACACCAAGGCCCAGACGTCGCTCCTACCCGACCCCAACAACCAGATCGGGCAGAAACCTTGGGTTCACACTGTGCCCAACATATCCCCGCGGATTCGACACCATCATCGTCCGGCCAATTCTAAATGGCGGCACCGCTTCATGAATATGCCCCCATACCCAGAGGTCAGGCTGGTGCTGCTCAATAAGCCAGTCCAGTCCCGAGGCGTATGCTGCCGTCATCCGGTCGTCCAGCAGACTGGCCGGTACGAACAAGGTAGACGGCGCATGATGGGTCACCACCACGGTCGGCCCATTAAATGGTTCCACCAACCGCTGGCTCAGCCAAGTCACAGAGGCATTATTTAGCAAGGCGGCATCAAACGGCCGGAAGCGACGGTAACCGTCTCCGGCCACGCGGATCGACGTAAAATCGTTCAAGCCGCGGCTGTATCTAGTGCCGACGCACAGATTCGCATCGTCCTTCACCCGACCGAGATCATCACCGGAAAACAGACGAAAATCGGACATGTAGACGAGTCATAATCGCCGCGGCCCAATGCCGATGAATTCGGCCATGCATTCCAATATTAAGCCGGCCGGTGTTTTAATTTGCAACCAGCCACCTGAACGTTTTGGGTTTGGCTCTGGATAAATTATTGGGCGCGCTTTTCTTTCGCCAAGTTCATGCGCTGGTGTGGGCCGGCAATCCGGTTTCCAAATAAGAGGGTATTATGCATCGGCGGCAGAAATTGCGGAAAACCGTAACCTTGCCAAGACGAAGATATAGCTCTACCATCCAAATGCTAACAATCCACTGAGAAACAAACGAATTAAAGGACCAACGACCTTCAGGTTATGAGCCTGAACGGGAAACGGGGATCGCGTTGAAAGTAAAGCTTTATTCGGGATTAAAAATATTAACGTGTAAAAATACGTGTAAGTCTTGCGGGAGCGTATCTGTTAGTGCGGTTTCGCACTCTTATACCACCATTTCTCATAGAAATGCCAATCTTTCCGCCATTGCTGAGTTTGACCCACGCTGGCCGTTGGATTGTCTAAAAGGATGAAGCATTCGCGCTTCCCTGCGCTGGTAAATATTTTACAAATT
>Ga0209208_10011207_pt1 | contig 11505 bp, 11 predicted proteins | sample S1TSphfallax_3_FD_187694 | JGI IMG/M metagenome (GOLD analysis project Ga0209208, IMG submission 187694) | Host-associated microbial communities from peat moss isolated from Minnesota, USA - S1T2_Fd - Sphagnum fallax MG (SPAdes) (version 2) | ecosystem: Host-associated > Plants > Peat moss >...
AACAGGGAACAGAAAAAATCTCCGCTGATGATTGGGCCAATCTACTAAACACAATTTCTTGGGAAATTCTCTGTGGGTTCAAACATCGTCTACCCCGTGTGACTGTGATGTGAGGACAAAGGAAAATTCTGGCAAGAACTATTGCCAAAGATAATTTACCATGATATGATAGTAAACTGATGCGGATGTGGCGGAATTGGCAGACGCGCTAGATTTAGGTTCTAGTTCCGAGAGGAGTGAAGGTTCAAGTCCTTTCATCCGCACTTTCAGTGAAGTTACTTAATAGCCAAAACTAAAAAATTTATATGTACAGTGACTAATTATTTGTCATCAGTGACAAATTGGTGTCCCCTTGACTATTTGTTGTCGTCTTGATGGTAGTGACAAATTAATGCCGTAAAAACAATAATCCTTGTCATCATTATAGAACAAGCTGATGAAAGGACTTGCTTTCATCCCCCCCTAAATTTTTTAATAGTTACGAAACCCAAAAATAATCTCAATTTCGAGCTTTTTCAATATGACCATTGTTGAATGTGCTTTCCCCACTTTCAACACACCCTGTACTAGTCGGGTAGGAAGGAGATGTTGTTACATGAAGCTGGAGCGACAGGGTTGGACGGGAAGGAATCCTTTTAGCCCTCCTAGTACAGGGTGTGTTGTTGTTACCCCTAGCTAGATTCATCAACCCTTCCCTCTCAGCAGTACTTTCAACCCTCCTAGTACAGAGTGGGTTGTTGTTACCCCTATACCCCGTTGGCGTTGCCTGCGGGGGACTACCAACTGATTTCAACACTCCTAGTACAGGGTGGGTTGTTGTTACCCGAATGGAAGACCAGTATTTGATTTCATCACGATTGTTCAACACTCCTAGTACAGGGTGGGTTGTTGTTACCCGAACCCAGTTTCAAAGTATTGTGGGGCAAGGTTTCTAGGTGTCGTTAGCACGGATGTGTCCCAATTTCTTATTTAAGCCTCATTTACAAAAATCATATCAGGATGAAAAAACGATGAGATTTAGACAGGACAAGCATTTTGGGACTTGCGCGGATCTCTGAGAAATTTTGCCTTGATTTTAGTTCTTCAAATGAAGAATTGAGGAGGGTTCCCCCTTGATCGGAGGTGATTCGGTAGCCACTACAGCAGTACATCCGCGCCCTTATTGCTGGGAGCGCACCTATCCTGTCCTAAGACAGCAGCATCAGGGTGAGCAGCTACAAGGGTCAGAAAGCAAGACTATATTGCTACAGTCAAACTAACCCTCATTTAACACTGTTCAGAGGCTGCAAGCAGCATGAACGGCGGCGCTATTAAGTCTATTTTATTATCAAGGTTCGGATATTTATCAACTTTGTTTAACTAGGCGAAGATGATAAGTAGAGAGAGCTAATTCTTTGGCTTTGTCCTGGGGACTGCCACGAACAGGTTGTTTACCCTCTTCGATGACAATTCCTACCTGAGCAGCTTTACTTTGAATGCTTTGAATTAATCTGCCATAACTCCACTGATGGACGTTTATTCGATACTGTTTAGCATATTCTTGCTGGATTTCTACTGAGCCTGGACATTTTATTTCCGCTATGGCTTGAATTTCGCTCTGAATATTCTCCCGCATATCCCCTAACTTGGGTAAGACAATGCTCCCAGCTTTGTAGGTTTGGGCAATCGCCACAATTTCTTTAGCCAATAATCTATCTATATACTGTCCTAACTCAGATGTACCAAACTGATTGGGAGAAAAACTTTTTTGTGCTTTGTTGCGTTCGCGGGATAAAGATTGCTGTTGTCGTCTTTGCCGATTCAATAGTTCGTAATTTTCACCAAGTAGCTGTTTAATACTGCGGTAAGTCAAAACTTTGTTTGCACTGGCATCCACTACGGCTATTGTGGCAGGTTTTTCTAACCCTATGCTGACTCCAACTAAAATATGGGATTGTCCTTGGTACAGAGGTTTACTGGGACGTTCAAAGGAATTATTTATGCGAGTCCGTGTTGATTGCTTACGCTGAATAAAGGCTTGCTGGGTATCGCTTAAATCACTCTTCTCTTTCATCTTGGTGATGAATTTGGTAATGTCCTCTGCTTTCTCTTGGCGAACCTGTTCTGTACCTTCAGCAGTCCACAGGCGATTATCAACACAGCAAGAAAGGGTCAATCGGTGAATTTGCCAAGATTTGCCTTTACCCTCACCTTCTTGCCAAGCTAAACGACCATTTCTGAGGGTAAATAATCCACTAGAATGCTGATTTTTGCTTTTGCGTTTAGTCTGTTGGTCTTCTAAAAAGCGTTTAAACCAGTGCAGTTGACGACTATCGCAATACACTTCAAAAGTTAAATCGGTTAAGCCATTAAAGTGAACACACAGCCTACCTTTTTCGTTTGTTGACCATTTAAGGTCTTCATTGGTTTCAAAAACCAGAGGAAAAGGGAGAGAACTTGATCTGGTTAACAAAATATCCTGCCAGCGTTTGGCTTCAGCATTGTCTTCTGGAACGGTGGTTGTAGCGGTTAAGAGTGTTTCCACCCATTTACTATTGGTTAAATCTCGACCTTTGGGTATTCGACCTGTTAGCTTGTCTGTCAGCCTTTGAATCTGGATTTCAACCTTACGGCGGCGTTTAGCAAATTTTTTGGGGTCTTCTTCTTTGTCGTTGAGTTTGCAGCCATTTTTCAGTAGATAGCTGATGGCACTACGGCTGAGTATATCGTCCGTTCCTTGGTAAGTATCAAATAATTTATGAGATAAACTACGCTCTGGGTTAGAAGCGGATGATTTTTTCGATTTTTTGGTATTTCCTTTTTTAGTTAAAGGAAGATTAGTGTCAGATTCTGGTGTTGTCATTGCTAAAATTTCAGCAGCTTTGCTACGAATAGCTTCCAAGCTGTAACCACTGGTTTCTACTAATTCAGCATCGCTGTTGAGCATTTCTAGCCAGTGAATCTTAGCATCTAGCCGCTACTGTAGCCGTTTCTGGATTGTCAACCACGATTTGTAGATGTAATCCACAACATGAATTGCGGATAAATAACAACGGCTTGGTTGTCCTGCAAACTGAGGATCAGTTTTTAGAGGTTTGCAAAGTTGACTAACAACGGTAGATGGAAATTTGCCATTTTGTTGCCACTTCTCGAAGTCCTGACTTTTCCCGTTATCTTTTTATTTGAGCGATCGCCTGTTATGACCCACACCCCAAAGTCCTATTGTCTTGTCCATTATTCTCATTAAAGTTTGTTTGTTGAGAATTAGGACATAATCCAAAACCCTTACTATTTCTAGGTTTCACGACTTAACGGGAAAAGTCAGCTCGAAGTCTGGGTGTTTACTAAGCTGTTGTAGTAGTTCGTTAATTAGCGGCGTGTTTAATTCTGCCATCAACGTCCAGAGTTGTTGGCGGGTAGATTCACTGGCAATTAGGCGACATTGAACAGTAATTTGACTCATGAAAATATAATATCATAAAAACACATAATGTTATTCTAAAAAACCATGTGTTTTAGAATAAGCTTCTAGTAGGATGATTCTTATGGAAGGAAAATTCTACACAAGCACGGAAGCGGCTCAAATCACTAATTGCTCTCGCCGACAGCTACAGTATTGGCGGGAGAAGGGGGTTATAGTACCTACGGTTAATGCCAGTGGGAAGGGGAGAAATGTTTATTATTGTAAAGGTGACTTGTTGGCACTGACAGCTTTGGAGTATTTGCTCTCAATTGGTTTAAACTTTGAAATGTGTCATGTAGCTTTGGAAACTTTGCGTAAAAGAGAGCCTTGGCTATTTGAGGAGTCTGTTACTGAAGATAAGATGAAGCGGTTGATGTTTTTACCCTTAAAATCACCTGAACAACCTTTACAACTGGCGGAGTTTGACCAGCAAGTGGCTTTAGAGGCACTGTGTCAGGGAAAAACTGTGATTCCTTTTTGGGGCGAACGTGTGCATCAACAATTGAAGGATAATCTGAAAAATCATACTAAATAATTGAAAAACTATGCTAAACAAATGTTGATGCTATAATCAGTAAACAAAAAAGTTTTTTAGAACTCTTACTATGTGGACATTTCAGCTAAAGTCAGGGATATCACAAAACTCACAAAACAACGTTTTATTGAGCATTTCAGACGATGCTCCTAGTTACCTTCAAGCGATCACTCTATGAGCAAATGGAAAGCATATATCATAATCTATACTCTGCACGGTTTGGCGCTTTACTTTTAAAATCGCGCTTGAGGTTACAGGCAAAGTTTTTTTGCCCAGGCAAAAGTCCAGAAATCAGCCGTTTTTAGTATAATCGAATTTATTGACAAAACACATTCTATGATTAAACCAGCTTGTAATCCAGGTTCAAGGGTTCGTTACAGAGCGAATATAAAATTATCTAAAGAACAAGATGAAGATTTTAATATTTCTTCATCACCTGTTTCTGACACTATTTCTTTACATGGTGCGCTTACAGCATCAAGAAATGATGTACGTGTCGTTGAACTTTTTGCTGGATCTGGGGGAATGGGTGTTGGGTTTCTGATGGCTGGTGAGCAAAAAAAAGGATTTAGAATTATTAACTCTGCCGAGATTAACCCCATATATTTAAAAAGCCTCGAAACTAATTATAAATACTTCTATAATAACTCAAATAATTGCATTGAAGATTGTATTCCTTCTAATTTCATTCCGACAGATTTAACTAAAAAACAGGATTTTCAACTCGTATATGAAGCTATTAAAAAATCAGATGGTGTAGATATTGTAATTGGTGGAACACCCTGTCAAGGGTTTTCACAATCAAATAGAAGTAATTGGATCGCTAAAAATACTTATAATCAGCTCGTTGAACACTTTATTCAATGTTCTTTGGAACTAGCACCGAAAGCAATTCTTTTAGAAAATGTCCAAGGTATTCTATGGACACCTCGTTCTAATAAAAGCAAGAATCCACTTAATTTGACCGTGGTTGACTATATTGAAAAAAAGTTTACAGATGCTGGTTATGTCCTCTTTCCAGCAATTTTAGATGCAGCTTGGTATGGAGTGCCACAACACCGTAATAGATTTTTTTTATTAGCATTGCATAAAGATTTAGGCTATACAGTCGATCATTTTGGCGAATGGGGGGCATTTCCGTTACCTACACATGGGGTAAGAGGGGTAAATAACTATGTAACACTGAAAGAAGCAATTGCTGATTTGCCTATAGTTGAAAATGGTGAAAATCGAGTTATTCAGAAATATAAGGAATCGACTTATGAAGAATTAAGAGCAAATCCGTTTTTGCAACAAATGCGCCAAATCGCGACTCCAGATATTATTGAAGGTCACATTGTTTCAAAACAAAAAGATTATGTAATTGATAGGTACGGACATATTCCGGCTGGTGGAAACTGGCAGAATATTCGACATCTAATGACTAACTATTCTGATATAGAAAATACCCACAGTAATATCTACAGACGTTTAAGGTGGGATGAACCTTCAATCACAATTGGTAATTACCGTAAAAGCATGATAATTCATCCAGATCAAAATAGAGGATTATCTCTGCGAGAAGCTACTCGTCTACAGTCTCTTCCTGACTGGTTTACGTTCTGTGGCTCTACAGATGATTCTAGAAATACAGGCTTAATGCATAAACAACAGCAACTAGCTAATACTGTGAGTTTTCTTTTAACACTAGCAATAGCTAAACACATACTTAAACTCTAACTTTCATTTCTTACAATTCTAACTCTAATAAATTGATGAGGTAACAAACTATGGCACAAATAAAGAACCTGCAAGGAGATAATATTACTAATCTCAAAGAATATTTACATGATGAAGAAAATATCTCTTATGCCGATTTTGAGAAAATTCTTCAAACTGCTTCTGAAGTAGTAGAAAGATGTCAAAATCCTACACAAAATGGCTCTGTGCAAGGATTAATCTATGGTCACATACAAAGTGGAAAAACATCTGTTATTCTGACAACTATGGCTTTAGCCGCAGATAACGGGTTTAATAATTTTGTAGTGATGACATCTAATCTCAATGACATTTATGAGCAAACACTTGAAAGAATAAAAGGAGCATTAGATAGTTTTCATGTTTTTGGTAAGACCGAAATTACACAAAATAATTCAATAACTACTCCTGGTTTGCCACTAGCTTTAGTTTGTCCTAAACATCCACGTAGATTGCAAGGTGTTTTAAGAATTATCCAGTTATCAAACTGGCAAAAAGAACCAGTTATTATTATTGACGATGAGGCAGATCAAGCAAGTTTAGACACTAATATCAATAATATAAATAAGCCCACAAGTGCAGTTAATCGAGCAATTCTTGATTTAAGAGATTATCTTAATTCTCATACATATCTGCAAACTACCGCTACTCCTCAAGCTCTACTATTACAAGATAGTCAAAGTGCTTTCAGACCAGATTTTGTTGTTGTTACTCAACCAGGTACAGGTTACGTTGGTGGAAACCACTTTTTTAATAACAATGACTTTGGTAATTCTGATCATATTCGTCCAGTGCCTAACATTGATCTTGATATATTAAGAACGAGTAACCGTATTCCTGATACTGTTATACAGTCAATGTTAGTATTTTTTCTGGGTTCAGCAGTTTTGAGAAAACAAGGAAGTCAAAAAAGATATGCCTATCTGCTCCATACTAGCTTTAGACAGGCAGATCATAATTTAGCCGCAGTATTAGTTGATAATTTTAAGAATCAATTAACTCATGAGCTTAGTAGAAAAAATACTAATGACCTAATAAATGATGTGTCTCCTGAACTCAGAACACAATTACAAAATGCTTACGATAATTTAGAAAAAACTTTTGAAAGTATTCCAGCATTTCCTGAAGTTTTAGCAGAAACAGCAAGACGCATTGCCTCTACAGAAGTCATAGAAATTAACTCTGTGACGGGTGAAGGAATTAGACCTAATCCGTCACGAAGACATACCCTGTATATAGGTGGTACGAAAATAGGTCGCGGTGTTACTGTCAAGAATCTCCTAGTTACTTACTACGGTAGAGATGCTCAACATCCACAAATGGATACAGTTTTGCAGCACGCAAGAATGTATGGATATCGCCAAAAGGAATTACCAGCAATTCGTATTTACTTACCACTTCATTTAGCTCAAAGATTTTTTGACATTCATGTGAGTGATAATTTAGTTAGAGAACAGTGCCAACATTATCATTTACCTATTCAGGTTATTCCTTTGATGGCAAGAGGAATTAAACCAGCTCGTCCTAGCGTTTTAAATGACACTACAAATCGAATCACTTACCAAGGAGGAAGCCTGTATTTCCCATCATTACCAATATCTGAGCCTAATATTTTGGGTAATCAAACTCAAGAACTGGATAATCTCCTCTCTGCGGCTAAATATTCTGATTTACAACAAGCATATACGATAACAATTGATCAGCTTTTGGAGATTCTGCGTTTTGAGTACAAAACACAAGGAGCAACTGGTGCTTGGAATGACAATTTGATTAGGCAAGCCGTTTCTGCTCTACGAGATCAATCTAGATACCAAAACACTGGTTCATTAGTTATTGTTAATCGGGAAGCAAATATTGGAAAAAGTCAAGATAGAAATGGTCAAGTGGGTGCTGTGTTACCTTCTCATGATAGGAATGCTCCATACAACATTAACCCTGATTATCCTGCATTATTAATGACTCGAAATATTGGCAGCCCTGATAAGGGTTGGCATGATGTACCTTTCTGGATTCCAGTCATCCGATTTCCAGATGGTAACTACGCATTTTCTGTAAATGAAAGCTGAGTTACCTGTCTTCGATTAGCTGATAAGTACCTGTGCTGCAGCTTTGGAAACTTTGCGTAAAAGAGAGCCTTGGCTATTTGAGGAGTCTGTTACTGAAGATAAGCTGAAGCGGTTGATGTTTTTACCTTCAAAATCGCCTGAACAACCTTTGCAATTAGCGGAGTTTGACCAGCAAGCGGCTTTAGAGGCACTTTGTCAGGGACAAACTGTGATTCCTTTTTTGGGCGATCGCGTGCATCGACAATTGAGGGATAATCTCAGCAATTTTAGCCACTAACAGCAGTATATACCAGCAATTCTCATTTTAAGGTTTCATGACATTGAAACCCTTACATTCATAGGGTTTTACAACTCGGCAAATCACAATATTAGAACGCTGAGAAGCAGGAAATTTCAAGAATTAATCCTCGCCAGAAGAACCTTGAAGTTTTTTAGGCTCAACGCTCCCTTCAATTTGCGATAATTCACTATCATCTGAGAATCCTAAAGCACGAAAACTCGCTAGATTTTTTTCCATAAACTTTTGTCCACTAGACAAAAGTAAATCGATACTTGTGTTTAACTGCTCAATATCTTTATTTAACTGTTGGATAAAAGCATCTGCCCTATCAATAATGTTTGCAAGCTTCTTATCCACTGCTTTCAGCAAAATATCTTTTGCTGCCTCAGACTTTATTTCTTCCTCAATTCTCTTAAGATCATTGATTGCATCGCTCATAGCCTGATCCTGCAATGCTTTGTACTTAAGAGTTGTTTCATGAACTAACTTATATGCTCTATGTTGCATTGTGAGATGCAAGTTTCCCAAAGCTTCAATTGACTCGAAATTGATGTGTGTTAGTCGCTCCTGAAGCTTCATCATTGCCTCAGTAGCCCTTTCAAGCCTCTGTAGTTCTTTATCTTTCCTCCATTCTTTGATTTCAGTTAAAACACGAACAACTTCTGTTTCCCGTTTAATTTGAAGATTGGTTGAGGATTCTTCAAGTTTGATTTGAAGTTCAACTTTCTGCCTGTCCTTGGCTAATTCTCTGTCATGTTCCCAACTACGAAGAGGCTCTCCTGCCCAATCTGTTACAACTTTTACAGGCAAAAAAACAATATCATCAATCTTATCAAACATTCCTAGTACCTGTGTGTACCAAGGCATAGCTTTCCCTCCTTTCAACAGTATTTAGGCTTTTAGTTTGTCGAACTCTCTCTCAAAAAGAGCTTTATCCCTGTGATGTAGATAGGAAAGCTCGTCATACGTTTTATTAGAAATGTCTCCTGTAGCAATCAATTTAGTTAAAAACTGAATATTCTTTTCTAGGATTTCATGAGCCAAACCTAGTGAGCGATTGCTCATTTCTTCACTCATATTTTCTAATAACTTCAAAAAGATATGGGCGCATTGATCTTGAACTTGTCTTTTTTCCTGGTCTAAATTACTGAACTCTCTTTGTATTGCACTTTCGACAATCAACCAATATCTGCTAGACCATACCAGAAAATACTTGTTTATGGATTGTTCAAGAAGATACTCATTCCTTTCAAACTTAAAGGATGGCAAATATATTTCACGAGACTTTTGTAAGAAGTCTTGAATTAAATAACTTCGCAACTCTTTGAGGGTTTCAAGACAAAATAAAACACTTTTGCGCTCAAAATCATGACTGAACTCACTTGCTAACATCATTAGGGGTATTTGTAGGCTCTGATGGCTCAATTGTTTTTTGTACTGTATTGATATCACGTTTTGATTTCTCTTTTAGCTTGCCTAACAAGTCAACAACTTGAGTCTTTGCTAAATCTGAGCTAAGATCAAGGCTTTTTGTATAGCTTTCTACAAGCTCGTAAATCCATTTCGATGCTGTTGTACTGTCAACTTGTTCACTATTCAGAGTGGCTATTACTTCTTTCAAAGTCTGAGTAAAAAATTGAGAACGTTCCCGCCGTACATCTTCTTGCACTGTGTTTGCAAATTTTATTTCTTCTTTATAGGCTTTGATGAGTTCTAAGTAGTGTTGCTCATACTCAAATATAGTCTGAAGCTGAATCTTTAGATTTGTATCAGATATGGCAACCTGAACTGTATTGGCTATCGCTGATACCAGGGTACTCTTACCTGCTTCATCGACTTTAAGCTGATCTAGCGTAGTTGAGAGTTGGCTTTCAAGAACTTTCTTTAGTTCTTCAGAAGGATTCATTTATAATCTCCATTTATCCATGACGAGTAACTGTATCTACCTTGCGCTACTTACTTGTTCTAGTTAAGTCAATCAGCCTCCTTTATGAAACGGCTTGCAGTCTAACGGTGCAATTGAGCGGCAAGCGAGGGCTGAATTTCATGGAGACTGGAACTATCGGATTATACCCCAAAATGGCATAAATCTTTCTTCATCTTCAACAAATAGGTAAGTTATTTCTGCGCGATCACTTAGAGTCCCCTCTCAACCAGTTGGTGACATCGTAATAAAAGAACTGCTTGCTCCAGAGCATCCCGGCATAGGACTGACGTTGCACTCGACCCTGGGAGCAACACGAAAAAGTGTATCGGGCTTTAATTCTCAATTACACCGCTAGATTCTCAATAAAACTAGGGATTTTCGTGGCAAGCGTATTCCCAAATGGGGTATTTACGTCGGCTTTTGATAAAATAACATCTCCCCAAACGGCAACCGACAGCGATCGCACGTTCCATTTTCCCATAATGCCGGAATCTTAAACCTAGCATCACAATTGGGACACTTGGACAATAAGCGCAAATTATGGCGATCGCATCCCCCCGTTTCCTTAAACTGCCACTTAATCTGGTGACAAGGCGTTTCCGCATAACAAGCACCACATAACCTAATCGGTTCATGCTGCATACCTACCCCAGCAGGTGGAAGCATTTCGGCTAACCTTTGAACATCTACTTCTACCAAAGATGCGATCACTTCCAACTCTTTTTGACTAGGACGAGGATTAAAATGAAACCTTTCCCATCTTACTACTACAGCACCAATCCCAGCCAAATTACCCAACCCAGCAGTAGATAAATGATTAACACGTCTAAAACGACCTAGAAAATGGCTCAGGCTTTCCCCTTCATAAGGTTGGATAATAAAAAGCCAAGGCTTAACATCTGGTGGGGTCATCACTTATACTCCTGCGCCACTTCCTGTAAAACAGCCTTGTCAATCTTCTTTAATCCCCTTTATAAAGAGCGAATAGCAGTTTCCCTGAGAATTTCATCTAGCCTACCAATGTAACCTTCTGTTGCCGAAGTCAGAACGGGTATGGTCACATTGCCAGACATGGTTACTGTAATCAACAGATAAATCTTTTCCTTCGCGGGTTTTAACAGAAAGGGTTGTCCCTCTCCAACCAGGACTGCGGATACTTTTAGTTTTTTCTTGTTTTTCCAATATGGGAGCTAATACCCGCAAAACAGTCCTGTAATTAGGTGGTTTTAAGTCACCCAATTCATTGGCTTTAGCCTGAACCCTGAGAGCAACTTGTTTAGGAGTCATTCGTTTACTTCCCTTATTACCCAAATCCTTGTACAGCAAGGATTTATAAAATGACATTAATTTGTCACGATGACAGATAATTAGTCACTGTACACCCTGGGAACGGAGTAACACACTACTCCCCATCCCCCAATTCATGAATCAAGATCAATCGTCTACCACCTAAGCAATTAACGGCTGAAATACTTAAAGTTTTCAGATAGAGCATACAATTTTCCTATTTTTACACGT
>Ga0209208_10011208_pt1 | contig 11505 bp, 7 predicted proteins | sample S1TSphfallax_3_FD_187694 | JGI IMG/M metagenome (GOLD analysis project Ga0209208, IMG submission 187694) | Host-associated microbial communities from peat moss isolated from Minnesota, USA - S1T2_Fd - Sphagnum fallax MG (SPAdes) (version 2) | ecosystem: Host-associated > Plants > Peat moss >...
GGTCCTTTCAAATAAAACTTGTTAAAGGACTTAAAAAATATTGATTCATCAACAACCTTTGCAAAACATGAAACATTTGATTACACTACACCAAAATGTGTATTAGTTCACTCTAGGTTTTAGGTTTCAATAAGTTTTTAGTCAATTTGGATATTTTTTCGATGGTGAAATTAGTCAACCCCCTAGTGAATGGGGACTAGTTATTACGAACAGTGAATTGGTCCACTAATATCTAGTGAAATACAAATTTAACAAGTCATTTCACTTGCTAATTAATTTATTAAGGTAGCATGGAAATTAATTAAATTTAAATTATTTAATATTTAATATTATCGATAATTTAATGATTTTCAGCCTATGAATTATTTACACATGTCATACCTATGTTAAGCTAAAAACCTAGTCTACATACATAAGCCATGTAATCAGCATAAGTAAGCACCTACTTTAAAAAATTACATAGGAAAATATTTGGTCAATTTACCATTGTTAACCATAAACACACCATTTGTGAGGTTTATCCTTTAATCTATAGGATGTAAGCAAACACCATTACCATCAAGCCACCACACTTGTTGTAATAATGTGTCACATTGCATTTTATTTATCAAAAACTTCATTTTAAACATTCCAAAAACATAAACTTTGAAAATTCATATCTTACTAAGATTTTGTCCAAATGAAATTATTAAAGTTTAATTTCAAAGTTTTTTCAATAATGTGCATAATTACATTTATTTCCTTTTGAAAATATAAAATCATTCGAATAATTTTTTTTTAATATCATTATTCAATAACATTTCAATGATCATTATTTTGAAAAAGAAAATGTTTAATAAATGGATTTTTTTTTGCTAATATAATAATATTACCTATGTGAAGTTATTTTCAACTATTTAAAAACTACTTTTCATTGTTCTAAATTATTTCACCATACATTATTTACGACTATTTATGGCTATTCTCAATGATTTATGGCTATTTTTAATTATTTCACCTTAGGTTACTTTCAGTTATTCTAAGTTACTTTTGGTTATTTTAGGTTATTTCACTATACGTTATTTTCGACTATTGTAAGTTATTTTTGGTTATTCTAAATTATTTCATCCTAAATTATTTTCGACTATGTGAGGTTATTGTTCATTTTTTTTGGCTATTGAAAATTATTTCACCTTATCTTTTTATTGGTTATTTTAGGCTATAATACCATAGGTTATTTGTGGCTATTATATTAGTGACTATTGGTTTGGTGATTATTAGTGGTTATTCTATTAATGGTTATTAATGGGTATTTTATTAATGGATATTAGTAGTTATTTTATTGTAAGTTATTCTAAATTATTATTCATAGGTTATTATTGGGTATTGTAAGTTATTATATTATAGATTATTTTAAATTGTTATACTTAAGATAAAATAATTTATAATAACATAAAGTAGAATGAACTTAAATAACCTAAAGTAGAACTATAAATGACATATATTAACTTTAAATAAAATAACTTAAGGTACAATTTAAGTTAATTGAATAATTTAATTTAAAATAATTTAAAGTATAAAAATTATAATAAATTAATTAAAATACCTTAAGGTAGAATAATGCACAATAATTTATGGTATAATAACTTATAATAACTTAGAGTTTAAGTTAAAATAATTAAAGTAGCTTAAAATAATATAATGTATATCATAAAGTAGCATAGGGTATTTAAAACAACAACATAAAAAAAAAACCTATTTGCCACAATAAATTATAATAGTGAATTATGTCAACTAGTAGTGAAACATGATGTTTACATAATGATATTATAGTGAAATAACTTTAACCAAGGTGAAATCACTAAAATGCAATGAATTTATTTCACTTTTAAGGTCTCATAGTGATTTAGGCTAATGAACTACACCCTACTTTTGTATTAATGTTTAATAAACTCTCAAATAATCATTAGAAGCCTTTTCCAAGCATGTTGTCTTTATGTCAAAGTTTGTCAAACACCTTGATCAAACACTTGGACCTTTTCCAAATACTTCATGCTTTGATGTGTCCTTGTCAAGCATTTGAACAAGGATCCTTGATTAATCAAGCACTCAAACAAATCACTACAGACCTTTTCCAAACACTTTGTCCTTTGTTAAGGTTTGGTAAGCACCCACCTCAAGCATTTGAATCTTGTCATAACACTTAACACTTCCAAATGTATATAACAAACACACAAGCAAACCACTTAATTAAACAATCATAAAAACAAATAAGTATAAACCTTTTCAAATCAATTTGTGTTTTTGAAAGTTTCATAAACATGATGAAAATTTAGGACCTATCCTTATCAAATTAAACATACTTTGGCAAGTTACTACAAGCATTTGGACATCAACCATCCAATGTTTGAATAGCCTTTACACAAGTTCATGGAATCATGTTGCAACATGGAAGCAATCAAACACCCACTTGTGAGGTAATCAACTTTGTCAAACATTTTTTAACATAAAGATAGAGTCCATTACAATTTTGCCTTTGAAAGTTTCATAAGTAGCCTAAACATTTAGTCTGTCATGATCAAAATAAGTTATTGGCAAGTTATTGCAAACATTTGGACAACAATCATTCAACCTTTACACAAGTTCATGGGATATGTTGCGACAAGGAAACAATCAAACACCCACTTGCAAGCTAATAAACTTTGGAGCATTTTTGAACTATACAAAAAGTATCAAGACAAAGTTCATTCAACCCATAAGTTATTATAAAACACTGAACAAGAATTGCATTATTCAAATGAACATGAGAAACTTGCAATTAATGCACTAAATGCATTTCGAACTGTTTTGTTGACACCTTCAACATAAAAATGTTGTAACGGTTTGGAAAGATGGTTGTTTTAAATGTCCACTAGTCCACGATAAATTCAACATAATGTTGAGACAAGACATTTGATCTTGTTGCCCACTTGTAATATGTCCAGAAAACATTTCTTGATGTGTCCAAATTTAGGCGTTTTCCCACATTTTTTTAAAATGTTTTTTCTTGTCAACTCCCAAAACTTTCACCGCTTCTCAATTACTCCCTACTAACTGAGAGGCTACAAAAGTGTAGACAATGTCTTTAGCTAGTACCAACTTTGAGGATCCGTGGCCTATCACATGATTTGACAATCTAGATGTGAAGTTTTCAATCAATTGATGGTTGTGTTTCAATCTTTTCACATCATGTAGATATGGTGGCATAATAGTATCCAAAAGTTTGTGACCCACAACCTTCTCCCATAATCACATTTTGCGAATCAACATCAAACTTTAAAAAAAAATCTGCAATGAACATGGCTATGGTTCTTATTGCATTACAAGTGGATCTATGAGCCTGCTTCACCACAACACTCTTCATTGAAACAAAAAAGGCATTTTGGATGAAATTTATAAAAACTAATTCTTTTGTCCTATGTTGTGATTCTTCTTTAGAAAAAGATTGAGCTTGTTGAGGTCAATAGTTTTGTTGCAAAGTTTGGTTATACTTTTGTTGTTTTTCTTTCCAAGCTAAGAACATAGGATCATCCTGGTCATGTTCACCCTCTAACTATTCATCTTATGTTGATTCATTAATTGTAACATTATCTACACACCCCTCACCTCCAAAACTATTGGCACTCTTTACAAGTTCAATCAAATGCTGGATCAAACAAGGTGCATATTTTCATTAATTCTTAAGGTTCCCCATCACAGATAGTGTGTACACTTTATAGATGACTATAATTTTGAAATTAGGTCGCATCTCAACAACCCCCTAGAAAACATTATTGCATAAGGAAGTTAACACTTACTTGGATCATTTGTGATGACCCATGGGTGTGCATCCATGGTGGGATTATGAAGTTAAAAAACGTGCGTGTGACAATTTGCTTGTTGAGAGTTTGATAATTGACCCTTGTGCTCCATGGCGGGCCTATGCAAAGTTGTAGGAAAAGTGGTGACGACTATAGACATGCAAAACAAAAAAAAAACGTCTCCATCATTAAGATTAAATGCTAGTTTAAATGTTTCTATAATAATGAACCTTGGACAAAGTGTCAATACCCATAGTCATCATTTCTCAACCAAATAAAAGGATGAATCTTGGTGTTCATTCATATAATTATAATGTTATTTATTCTAATATTGATTTTTGTTAACAATACATGGTTTCAAAGAGCTTTCACACATATTTAGACCCTTTCAAAGGCTCTAATATTCTTTGGTGTCTTAAATAATATTTAGGACCTAAAATAACACATTATATAATAGGTTCATTACATAGTTTTTTGTTCAACACATTGTTAATTTTGCAAAACATATTATTCATAAATAATTCTAAGCATGTAAAACACATCAAAATTTCAAAAAAAATCAACATTGCCCTTCCTAAAAATGTAATAAACATTTCATGTTCAAGGAAGTTATCCAAATTATGTAATTTTGGAGGTCAAAAGCTTGGAAGTTTCATTGAAATTTTCTACAAGCTGATTTGTGCCTTTGGAAGTTTGGGTTTCTAGTTGGGCATATTCACAATTAAGGTACCACTTTTTGACCATAGGAATCAAGGATTTTGTTTTTGCTAACTTCCAAATATAAAATTTAAATGAAATAAATTTAAGTGAGAGATATCAAATAATTCAAATATAATTTTCATGGTGGTGGTGATTTCTCACATGTGTATGTAATTATGCATAAATATTCTGGTCAAAAACCAAAAATGCAAAAAATAATACATAAATTTTTATATACAACTTAACGTGTTTTCTTGCATCAAATTTTCTTGCTCATTTTGTTGACACTTGGCTTGGGGCCACAAATTCTAAGCCTAATGAATACAAAAAAATCAATCAAATGGAAAAAAAAAGGAATCATTTTTCTTAATGCCCTATTAGAATAGATTCTATAGCTTTCAAAATTCATATATCATATATTATTTAATCAAATGCATTATATGAACATTGCCAAAAATAGATGTATGCATTACTTATCCATAATTTTTTTTTGAAGTCAATTGTAGTTAAGACAAGGACTCAAATTACTTAAAAGGATTCAAAAAGACATTTATATTATATCCAATTTATTCTTATATTTTTTAATAAATTAACATGACATCATTCTAGCATATGTTAATCCCTTGTAATCATGAAATAGTAATTGTAATAAAAATCCAAAATAGTCTTTTGTAGTTTTTTTTTTTCATTGTCTTTTTGAATACCCTAATTGTGAATGTGCCCAATTTTTGTTTAGATTAATAATTCGAGCTTTTTTTCTAGTGGCACTAGTTATAGTTCGTTGTAAGAACTTGCTATGTGAAAGCTTGGTGGTTGGTTGCTTGCTTTTTGAGACTTTGTGAAAGTTTGGCATTTAACAATGTTAAAAGCTTTAAGCCTTTGCAATTTGCTTTATAAAAGATTGTTGTGTGCTTCTACTTCCAATAAGAAGTACAAACTGAAAACATTATTTTTTCATGACTATTATTTGCTTATAGTTATTAGTTTTCTTATTTAACACTTTTGTTGCTTGTGAAATAGGAGGAAGGTTTGGTGTGTTTTTTGAATGTTGGCAAAAGTTGTTTGGTGAATCTAGAGGAAAGGTTTTTTTTTTTTTTTGTGTGTAAATTGTTGTTGGACAAATTGGGACTTGTGTCAAATTTTTATTGTTGTTCAATAACTGCTGATAAATTGTAAATATGTTCATATGTGCTTTGGTCACTAGTTTCTTTTGTTGCTTAGTGTTTGTTGATTATTTAGTGCCATTGGTTGCTTGGTGTTTGTTAGGTGTTTGGCACTTTCTATGTTGACATTTTTTGTTGTTCAATGATCTTTTGTAACAATGTAGTAATTACTAAAGGTAAATTTTCAGCTTCATTTCCATTTTTTTGTCTTTAGGTTTAGGGTTTAAGACATTATTCTTGTTTTTTCATTATTTGTGTTTTTGTGTTTAGGTTGTAATGGTTGAAGAGGAGGAGAATTATTATGTTGAGAGTGTGGGTGGAATTGATGAAAATATTCTATCAACTTCCTTTACTCATATGCCATCTACCCCATTCATATGCCATCTTCATTTATATTAGATGTTGAAAGTATGCATGTGCAAGCTCCCAACATGTCATATGTTAATGTTTCACAACTTGTTGATGTAGAAGCATAAGTTGTGGCTTCAAAACTTCACAACTACTTGTCTATATATTATGTTGGGGATTTTTTTGTTGTCAATGATGGTTTGCTGATGGATTTTGATGTAGTGTTTTTGATTTGTATGGATGTCTTGTGGTGGTGTGGATACTTTTGCACTAGTTATCAATTTCCTAAATGACACATGGGTGCCCATGCATGTTGTTGTGGGGTTGTTTGAGGTGAATGAAATAATTGGATAGTCCATGGTTGTATAATTGCAAGTTTTATTGAATAGATTTGGTTGTTGCATTAGGTAAATGATGCAAAACTATGCATTCCATCATTGATATGAGCCTTTAAAGATTCTTAGGGTTTATGAGGGCATATGCTTTGGTCATGTGTTGTCCAAGGCTTGTTAGTATGCAAGAAATGATGAATTTTTTTTTGTTGGGTTAAAAAATGTCAATGTGAAAAAAGTTCATAGTGGTTTATAAAAAACCATTACATGCACCAAAAAGTCCAAGAAAGGAAAGCAAAAATGGGAGCGAGCTTGTTCTAAAAGTGGGATGCAACATAAAAAATCAAAGACCTTTATGAATACCTGATTTGCCAAGAAGGTCATCATGTTTTAGGAAACCTTTGAGTTCAAGATAATTCTTTGTTATGGAAATCAAAAGTTTATTGCCTTATAACAAAAAGTACCTAAAGCCCAAGTGTGGGTTATTACTGAAGCAATCACCTTAATAATAACTTGTGTGATGAATCGAAGTAGGGGCCACTGGTTTTTGTTAGATGCCTTGACACTAATCATTACCTTTACTATGGAAATGGAAGCTAGGTTGTTGGGCTTTCTATTGGACTTAAAATCTTTGACCTATTTAAGGTAGAGATTTTCTTTTTGCACAAGAATATGTGGCTGAAGGTGATAAAGATAACTAATCATTTTTTGGAGTTTCTGAGGTTTTTTGATGTGGGGTAGGTTCACAACATGATGGCTATTGTGTTGGATCCATGTTTCAAGACTTAAAACATGGTGGAAAACTTGGTGGGATGTGAGAATGTAATCTAATTAATATTTGAGTATGATGTTGAAATGGTTGTTCCTCTTTTGATGGTATGTTTTGATCGGCTAAACCTTGTTGCTAGTACATTTGCTATTGCAACAATTTATGTTACAAGACTAAAACTTCAAAAAAAACATGTTTGGTGTGGCGGCTTTAATTGAGGAATCTTTTTGAGCATTAGTCATTGGAGAATTATCCTTGTTCAAGAGGCTTTCTATTTCTTCATCTACACTTGCAAATCCACTAGCTTGGTGGTGGATGTATGAGGGCCAATTTTTGAACGTGGGTTTCCTTACAAAACAAATCATTGGAATCTTAGGTTCATAGATAGAAACCAAATAGGTTTCCAATCTTTTTGGGGTGTTGACAATTTTAAGGTGTTGTCGCTTGCAAATGGAGAACATGGATTAGATTATTATTGTGGTGAAAAATTGGCTCGATGACTTGTGTGCCAATTTCAAACAAAATTCAAACTTCAAGCAATACTTGAAAGTAGAAGAGTTTTTGGTAGAAAATAACAATAATTTAATTGAAGAACATAACTATTTTGAAGAGTGGGAAATTGATGGTGATTAATTTTATGGGGTTAGGTTAACTTTGTGTTTTGTGTGGGGTGTAGTGGGGTAGGGAGCTTGTGGTACAAAAAAACAAAAAAATTAGAATTGGGGTTTGATTCCCCATATGTTATTTCAATTTTGTTTGAATTTGTTTATGTTGTTTTTGCTCTAGAAAACTAGGTTATTACTATAAGTTTTTTTTTAAAGCAAAAGACTTGGAAATTTGATATGCATATATTTTGTGCATATTCACTATGTTTTAAAAATTGAAAATCAGCATATACATAACCGGCAAAGGAATTTAAAGAAAATAAATGTGTAATTGGTTATTGCAATAAATTGAATTTTTTTGGGAATACATATCCTTCTTTGTAAAAAAAATAAAAATCTTTATTGGTATCCACAAGGTAGTTATAAAACTTGATAATGGATGTATGCCCTGGGGAGTTTTTGTCATTTTTTAAGGCAACATGTTGCACCACTAAAGATGATTTAAATTGGAAGGGCATGAAAACGTGCTAAAATAAGTCAATTTGTGATCTTTATTTATTTTTGAGTGCATGTAACCATAAAATAAATTTGAATATTTAAAAAATTGGATTTGTTTTTTAGTTGAATGATCAATATGATGATGTTTTTTTTTGGTATAATAATATTATGTTTTATGTTCCAAATGTGAATTTAATTACATTTTTGAAAATGTATGTAATTACAAATAAGTGTTTTAAATTGGTTTCAAGTATACAAAAAGAGAATTTCAATTAGATTTTTGGTAACTTCAAGTTGACGATACATTAAAATGTATTAATTATTTAATTTTTTTGCATATTGAAGAACATATCTTGCCGAATCTTTAAATTATGAATAAATTTTAACACATTCCATCTTGCTAACTTAAAATTTGTTTATTACATATTTTCTTGGATTAATTTAAAAAACTTGATATGCAACTTACTAAAAACTTAATGAAGTGCAGGATAAATTTCACAATGATACTTGAAGAAGTTTTAAAATTGATTTTTCTTACATTTATATCAAAAGTAAAAGATTGTAATGTTGAGGGATTTTTTTTTGACCTATTTTTGCATATATGCTTACTTGGAGATGGATATTTCCTTGGTAGGGATGGGTTTAGGGTTTAGGGTTCATGAGAGGTGTGAGATTCCTGGAGGAGGAGGAGGAGGAGGAGGGGTTTTACATGGAAGGTTTGGGAATAAGGGGAAAAATGGTTGGGGGGGAAGTGGGTGTGTGGGAGCTAAGTTGTGCTAGGGGTGCTAGGTTGACCAGTTCAGTTGAAGGTGGGGTGTGGTTAACTATGGTTGTGGCACTCTGGGTCAAGCATCAAAATTCATAAACTCAATTGTTAGAACACATCACATGTCATAAATATACACTACATTTTAACTCATTGGTCTTGTTTAGTGTTTGCAAAAAGGTTTTGCAATAGATTAATTAGTTGTGGGGACCTCCAAATTTTCATTTTCATTCTTTTTTTTTGTTTGGCCAATTTTGGCCCATCACAATTTTTTTTCCCCAAAATTGGCCCATCACCCAAAAAAAGAAAAAAGAAAAATTGGAGGTTCCCACAACTAATTAATGTATTGCAAAACCTTTTTGCAAACACTAAATAAAATCAAGCTTTGGATAGGCTGAAAATGATACACATGTTGTTGTAACCTCCTCCTTTGGCTTGGTTATGTAGGTTACTATAGTAAAGCTTAGGGCAAAGATATGGGATAATGTGACAAAGCTATTGGGAACATGTTGAGGAACACAATAGAATCTTCAGGAACCTGTTGGGGAACTCATTGGGAACTTGATGGGAACACAACAGGAACAACCAAAAAAAAAACCTCATGCTCCCATCCCCCCCAAAAAAAAATAAAAAAAAATCTGGACACCTTTGGTGCATGCTACCTCACTTCATTGGGTGGAAGAATGTTTTTGCCTACCTGTGCTCTTTGCCATTTTTGGTGGGGTATGAACTATAGCAAAGCTAACCACAAAAGACCCATCCATCCCCAATTAAAAAAGTACACAAAAATGCATTAAAATTTATTATTTACTTTCTTCTACAAGGTTTTTGGGGTCACCAAATATCACTTTGGAAAATTGATTTTGTAATTCTATTTTAATTTAATTTATACTTAATTTAATTTAATTTAATTTAATTTAATTAATTAATGTTTCGCTTTTTTCTTCTTTGTCATCATCATCATCTTCACTCCTTGCCTGCCCGTTGACTCCCTATCTCCATCACACAAAAAAAAACAAAACAAAAAACAAAACATCAAAAAAACAACAAACAAACCAAATCCACAAATCAATTTTTGTTTGCTGTTGTAATGGGTTTTGTTTGGGTTTTGTTTGGGTTGTTGTTGAAGTGGTGATGGTGGTGACAATGGAGGAGAAATTCATACACAAAATGGACTAACAACATTCATACACAAAACAAAAAAAAAATGAGCCCCATCAACAGTTTTTAGTAATAACATTACCTACCCATTTTGTTATTAGTTTTTTTGCCAATTCCCAAATTCCCATACCAAATGACTACTACCTATCTATTAATGAAAAATGTAATGTAATGTATGTAGGTACTAAGATGATGCATTAGGGCACACACTTCTTCACTGTTTGTGTTGTTGTGTCCTTCCCCTTTCTGTTGTTGTTTGTTGTTGTTGTTGTTGTTGTTGAGGTTTGTTTCTTCTTCTTCTTCACTACCCATCTCTCAACTTTTTCTTCTGTTTTTGTTGTTGGATTTTGGTGCAAGTAGGTTACTGCTTGTCACCTGTTACTGCATTTTCTTTTGGGTTGGGTGGTGGTAGTAGTAGTAGTAGTAGTAAAAGTAGTTTTTGTTTTTGTTGTTGTTGGTCGTGGTGGTGGTGGTTGGGATTGTGTTGGATGTTGGGGTTGTGGTTTTGGGTGTGTGTGGTTTTTGGGTAGAGAAGAATTCAGGAGATTTTAGAGAGAGAGAGAGAGAGAGAGAGAGTGGTTGCTGCAGGAAAAGGGGATGGATGCTGCTGCTGCTGCTGCTGCTGTTGCTGGTTTTTGTTGGGCTGGAGCTGCTATTTACCCTTCTGCAGCAGGAGATATCCTTCTGGTGGTGGCTGCTCAAGGGAGATGATGATGATGATGATTCAATCAATCACCACACGAGTTTGAGCTTCCCAGATCAACTTTAGAATCAGTGGGCGGGCTTTGTGGAGTCTTCTTCTTCTTCATCATCATCTTATTCTCCTTCTGGTTGTCATGGGAACAACAAGTAGAGAGCTTGATGATCATCTACTAAACCAGTGTTCCCAATTTGAGCAAAACAACTGCAAGAAGCGGTGCAGAGTAGTACCACCAGCAGCAAATCCCCAAGGTAAATGGAGCATCTTCATCCTGCTTCTACTTTGAGATTCGTTCTCTTCTCTTCTTCCCCCCTCTTCATTTTTTGTCTCTTCCTTCTGTGCAGCCGAGTACCCAATAGTTTCCAGCTCCCTTGCCCTCCTCCCCTCCCCCCCACACCCCAAGCCTTCCTTCTTCAAAGTATGATTTCTGTTGAAGCTGCCAAGGTACTATGGTATACAGCATTGTGTACATATGTCCCATCCATCTTGTGATGATGCCTTGCTATGGAGGGTGGAGTATGATTTCTGTTAAAAACAATTTCAGTAAGGAGTCTGTTGAAGCTGCCAAGGTAATATAGTATAGAACATTGCATACATATGTCCCTTCCATCTTATGATGATGCCTTGCTATGGAGGGTGGATGATA